>Ga0334895_1000117_pt1 | contig 127761 bp, 110 predicted proteins | sample GraSluR3_MG_7_FD_207229 | JGI IMG/M metagenome (GOLD analysis project Ga0334895, IMG submission 207229) | Sludge microbial communities from methane-producing bioreactor in Wageningen University, Netherlands - Granular Sludge_31_05-R3 | ecosystem: Engineered > Bioreactor > Anaerobic >... | reverse complement strand
TTTATGGCTACCAGCTCAAAATAATCCAGCATCTCGGCAGGTAGCAAATAGCGAATTATATCTTGTGTTTCCATGCCGCTAAGATAGATGGATTTCTTTTTCCCCACCGGCTATTTATGTTGAGCCAGATACTCTTTCATATTCATCTTATTAGGTTTTGGTTATGCAATTATTTTCGAAAATTCCAATTTATCAAAGGTAACGACCTCTTTTCATTTTTGTTCCAGAGCCCGATTTGAATTCCATTTAATTGTATTGAATTATTCACTATTCCAATTTGAATTCCATTGGTTGAAGCTGCATTATTGACAAACCCAATTGACATGCCATTGATTTGCTTGTAAACACTCCAGAGAAGGTTAAATGAAAGGCCATTCATTTTATTTCCCATGCTCATCCACAGCGAAACTGTCACTCCATTTACCTGATCAGTAAAGGTTCCTAAAGGTGCCATCAAAAGTCCATTATGAATTGCTCTTGGAGGCAGGGTATCCGGGGAGCTCAACGAATCGTCGATTTTATTTGGAAAAAGCTTTGTCAAGCTGATTTTATGGAGATAAAAAGTCATAAAAAATCCCTGTCCAGGAACTTGCAGATTCAATCCGTGTGAGTATTTGGTATAAGGTCTGTTACAAATTGCTTCGGAACCAACTGGACCTATGGCTATTCCATAAATATTTTTTGAGGCTGATGGAATTATCCCAATACCAAAACGGTTTTTTGCCTTTTTATCAAAAGCCGTTGTATCACTCTGTGAAAATGAAACAGTCACAGAAAAAAATAACAAGCTAATGAGTAATGATCGTTTCATTCTGTCAGTGTTGCCTGTATCAACAACCCGTCTGCCAAAGCAGCTAAAGCCAAGATCCGATTCCAATTTTCAGTTTTCTCACTTTTTAACCCTGCTAAATTAGGAAATAATATGTTGTAACGAATCTGATTTTTGGGAGGGCATCAGACTTTTTCTTTCTACACCCCAAAACTGCCTTATCCTAATAAACATTTAGCCAAAACCTGATGAATTCCTTTTCTGTGGAATCCTGACAAGCACTTCACTACGGTAAAAACTCTGTTTTATAGCTCAGGTAAGCCTCACCATTTAATCATTATTCAAAGTAATCGTATATTTGCCTTCCTCATATATTTCGATGATGAAACGGCATTGTTTTTTGGTTACTCCCGTTAAAATTGTATAACTGATTTCGCATTGCAACGGACAGAAATAATTAACAATACTATAGCGTTTCCCGGATTGCATAATATGACCGGATGATCTTTCAATCCTCAGATCCGTGGGTGTAAATTCTGTGAAAGCACTTTTGATAGATAAATTTATCGCATTATCATGTGCGTTAGCAGTATTATTCTTCACAACTTTGTAATCCATAATGCCTGAGACAGAGGTAACTTTGTAAGTGATATCGGGGTCAGTATCTCCGACATATTCATCGTTTTTCCAATAACCAAACAATGTGTTTTTCTCTCCGTCCGAGGTATATTTGAACTTGTCTTTGCCATGTCGCTGGCCTTTCTTCCAATACCCGTGAAAAAAATCGCCATTTTTGTAAAAGTATTTCCCTTTTCCATCAGGTAAGCCGTTTTTGAAAGCTCCGATATACGTTTCTTCTCCGGTCGATTCCCCTTTTCCGTTGGCGAGCCCGTTCTGGCATTTCCCTTTATAACTTCCTGAAATTTTTTCAAGAAGCACTTTGCACGAATCAGACTGAGCATGGATATCAAGTGCCAAAACAAACAGAAAGACGATTAAACTTAGTTTTCTCATATTTAGGTTTTTTGCAACTAAACGGCAATAAGTCTGCTAAAACAATTCAATCCTAAAGCTGGATCCAACTTACAGATCTGTTACTATTAGGCTGCTAAATTATCAAAAAACTGCCTACCTCCAAACAGCTTTGTCGGGCAGAAACATTGATAATAGAGTTCACCCCTAAAAGTCCATTTGCCCCCAAATCCCCCAAGGGGGACTTTCTATTTGTTGAAAATACATTTTTTGGGACTACAATGATTCAACCTGGCCTTTATGCTTTAATTTTTAAAATGTCGTCCAATGATACTAAATCCAAAGAAACCAGTCGCTCCCGCGAAAATTTTTCATTGCTGGCAAATACTTTCCCTCCTGCCGTAACATAGGTATTATTGACTTTGGCTTCAAACTTCTGTTCCTTATATTTCCTGTTGTTGATAATGGTCAAGGTGGTTCCTTTTATAAAGAAATAGTTCTTTCGTTCGGAAGGGGGAATATTTTCGGCAACTTTTTCAATTACATCCTTCAAAATCAAAGCATCCGGAATTATCGACATGATCACATCCTGAATGATTAATTCCATAATACTCTTACTATCAACCTTTAACCCTCCAATTAAGAAGGAGCCATTAAAGCTGGCCCCCGAATTGATTTTTGCACTATACAAAATGCCATCATCAATAATCGTAGCTTCAGGTGACTTATTCTCTTCCACAAATCTTCGTATGGAAACAATTACGTAATCGTTCTTTTCGGCATCATACTTAATGATATGACCAGGCAATTCTTCCAGTTTATAGGTTAAAGAAGACAGATTTTTAATGAAGGTCCTGTTTTTGAATGATTCAGGAAGTTCTTCACTTTGAAAGGGTTCGGGCTTTTTACCGATACCAAATAATCTGATGGATTCATCAATGGATAAATAATCCGGCTCAATAACAAACGGATTATTCTTTAAAAATGAACTTGTTTCAGAGGATGTTAATACATCAATCTTTTTGGATTTTAACTCGTTGAATTGAAAATCCGAGGTGATTTTTACCATGGCATTAAGTTTTAAGTTAAACATTTCACCGGTGTTCCGCGTATATTACTTGCTGCAGTTTGCGAATTACTTTACTGTTGAAAAGCACAAAACAGTGCGGGTGATAATGTTGATTATCAAAACAAAAACCCGTAGTTTATAAGTCCGCTGCTGAACAAATTCCCCTTTACACGGATCATCTTTTATGACGTAAAGGTAATTTTTTTCTTTTTTCTGATACAGTCATCGGGTTAAATAATTTCATTCCTGGGAAACCACAAATTCTGTGGATCGGGCAAGACATTTTATACAGCTTTCTTTCAATCAGCTAGTTCTTCGCACTTAAAACCATGCTCATGCAAAAGCCTGACAATGACGACGGAATCTTCCTCCTTACCGTCGATTCGCAAAATATTATCGCAATCTTCCAGGTCAAAATTCCACTTGATCTCACTAAGATTGTCCAAATGGGGTTGCAATATGGCTATGTCTTTCTCTGCGGATACAGAAGTTTTATACACAAAAATCATAAATACATTTTCCTTATTATTACACTATCTTTCATTTAATTATCCGTGATTAAATCAAATACTTTTTCGGGAGCTACCTGATTGTTCATCCAGATATCCTCCAGCGTAGCAGCTCCTTCGATGGAAATGTTCTTGGCTTCCAACCTTTTAACGGCTTCGGATGAATCAAGCTGTAATGCCTTGAAAACATCCGCAATCGGTGCTTTTACAATCCTTTCCAATACAATCGTATCCACTTTAGGGTTGTTTTGTTGTTGAATGATAAACAATATGGATATCACTCCAACAGCGATAGCTGCAGGAACAAAAACACCCTTTTTGAAATGGCGTTTCAGGGCATTCCAATTGAGTATGATATGCAAAACAGCACCGATCAAAAAGAAAAGCCCCAGAAATTCGTGTACCACCTCTGTATAACCATCGAAGAGATGAAAAAACATAAGCGTCCCTGTCGTACCAACAACAATGAAAATCAAGGATATTATTGGAGTAACATAGTTTCTGTTTAGTTTCATGGTATAATGTTTTAATTATTGAGTCAACTCCGAAAAGTCAATTTGCCTATAAATTCCCCAAGGGGCACTTTCTAAAACTGTTGATTTTTAGCTTTTCGGCCTGGGCCCAATTATTTGAATTTTGAGAAGCTGTTCTTCCGAAGTGATGATTAAAAACAATTACTATCCTCATTTTGCCTGATTTAAATGTCATACAAAAGTGAGAGGCTTTAAGGCTTCGGGACGATAACAATTGTTAAGAAATCATGTAATATTCGAAAAAAGAAGTCCAACTATTTCTATAGTCTTTTTCTGATCCGGCTCAACGAAACTGAAGTGATTCCCAAATAAGAAGCAATATAATGCTGTGGAACCCGGCGAATAATATGCGGGTATTTTTCTAATAAGTCTTCGTATCGCTGTTGCGGATTATTCTTCAGAAAAGAATAAAAATGCTTTTGTGCCTGTAAAAGCCTGTTGAACAAATGCGTTTCAAAATCCATTTTCAGTTCGGCAGAGTTTGCGATCGCATTTTTAAACCTCTCCTGCGAAAGAGTGAGTAAAGTGCAAGGTTCCAGACTTTCGATGCTATATAAACTGGCTTGATTTGTCATGAAACTTTCAATGGAAGAAACGCTATCCCCCTCAAAGAAAAACCGGGTAGTAATTTCTTTGCCGTCGTTGTTCACCCAAGTTCGCAGACAGCCTTTTTCCACAAAATACATGGTTCTGGAAATCTCACCCTCTGCCAGTAGAGTTGTTCTGGCAGGAACTTCCAGCTGATCAAAAAGAGGTCGAAACTTTTCCCATTTGTTTACTGAAGTATTCTCTTTGCTCATATTACTATCTGTTTTCTTGTGCTTTACGTTTGAATGAAGTCAAAATTTGGCACTCAAAACTAAAATTTCAACTCGCAATCTTTGCAAATGTAATTGCTTCTGAAGTTTCCGAAAGCAATTCTGACCAATAATACAATCAAACATAGCATCGTAATTTCTATGTCCGTGGCTCTTCTAATGAAGTTTCATTTGCTACGCACTCACCCTTACCGCCGTGCGAATCAGTGATCAGAAGCTAAGGATTAATCCCAACCCGTTTTCAGTCATTGACAATTTTAGCTCACTCCTATCCCAAAATGAATAGTATTCTAATCCTTCGTTAAAGGTATCAATGGCTTGCCTGGCTTTTTTGTTAAAACTACGATTCAAAGGAATTGCAACAGCAATCAAACCCGCTCCAATGCCTGCCAATGCCCAGTTAGGTTCGCCACCTGCAATGGCTGTTCCAATCGGATAGCCGATCATAAAACCTCCGGCATAGCTAAAAACCAAGGCAGCAGCATAAGATGTCTGTGCCTTTTTGATCTGCTCATAGGCAAGTTCATTGGGTTTCATGGCTTTTGCCAGCTGATTCACATTCAATCTTCTGAAACCCTGATAATACTCATACCCACCAAATACCTTTTTCGCTGTGATCGAATCTGTGACAGCCTGCCCAAAGGCACAGCTGAAACTCATGGCAAGAAAAAATGTAATAATCGCTATTTGCTTCATTTATTTCAATTCAATTTAAGTGTAAAAAAGAGGATATAGTGATCAAGCGACAGGTATTTCAACATCTCGATATCGCCCGATGATCCAGCCTCAATAACCAATTCGCGCGACAACGACGTAAACGAGATATTGTAATCTGTGATAAAGATTTAGGCGATAGCAAGTGTTTTCCTATACCACCACATCATACTCACGCAGGGCATCGTTGAGCGAGGTTTTCAGGTCGGTGGATGCTTTGCGTTTGCCTATAATCAGAGCGCAGGAAACCTGATACTCCCCTGCCGGAAACTTTTTGGTGTAAGTGCCCGGGATCACTACCGAACGAGCTGGCACAATCCCTTTCATTTCAACAGGATTTGAGCCACTTACATCAATGATTTTAGTAGATTTGGTGAGTACTACATTGGCTCCCAACACTGCTTCCTTTTCTACTCTAACGCCTTCGACTACTATGGCTCTGGAGCCAATAAAACAATCGTCCTCGATAATCACAGGAGCTGCCTGTACCGGCTCCAGCACGCCTCCAATGCCCACTCCACCGCTGAGATGAACGTTTTGACCAATCTGTGCACACGAACCAACCGTAGCCCAGGTATCTACCATCGTTCCTGCTCCCACATAAGCCCCAATATTTACATAGGATGGCATCATAATCACTCCCTTCTCCAGAAAGGCTCCATACCTGGCAATAGCATGAGGGACAACACGCACACCCAACCTGGCATAAGCTCTCTTCAAAGGGATCTTGTCGTGAAACTCCAACATCCCCACTTCCATTGTCTCCATCTTTCTTATCGGGAAATAAAGGATTACGGCCTTTTTAATCCACTCATTCACTATCCATTGTCCGTCCTTCGGCTCGGCCACCCGCAGTTTTCCCTGATCCAACAGGGCAATCACTTCATTTATTGCCTGTTGCACTGCTTCATCCTGCAAGAGTTCACGCCGATTCCATGCGTTTTCAATGATTGACTTATAATTTTCCATCTTCTTGTTTTAAGCCCCGAAAATACAAAAAAGCAGGCTTATACCGATGCCTCAATCCCACGCATCAGAATGTTTTCGTAATTTTGCAGTCTCAAAAAATGAATATCAGCCTGATATGGGACGAATAATGGCAATCGATTATGGCAGAAAACGCTGTGGTATAGCCGTAACAGATGAGTTACAGTTGATTGCCAATGGTTTAACAACAGTCAGGAGTCATGATGTTTTCGACTTTTTGACCAATTACCTGGCTCAGGAAATGGTAGAAACCATTGTTATCGGTGAGCCGAAAGACATGCAAAACAATCCCTCGGAAGCAGCCCGTTATATTGAGCCCTTTGTGAACCGGCTGAAAAAGGCTTACCCCGAATTAGCTGTTCAGCGCTTTGATGAACGCTTTACTTCTGTGATGGCTTTTCAAAGCATGATAGATGCCGGATTGAGTAAGAAAAAACGGCAGGACAAAAGCCTGGTGGATACCATCAGTGCCACCCTGATCCTGCAATCATATATGGAATCTCAAAAAAATCAAAGAAAATGATTTTACCAATCGTAGCCTACGGACATCCTGTTTTAAAAAAGCAAGCCGAAACAATAGCACCCGATTACGAAGGGCTTGCCGAACTGATTGCCAATATGTGGGAAACCATGTACGAGGCGTCTGGCGTGGGACTGGCTGCACCGCAGATCAACAAATCCATCAGGCTTTTTGTGATTGATGCCTCGCCCTATGGCGAAGAGCATCCTGAGACCAAAGACTTTAAAAAAGTTTTTATCAATGCCGAAAAACTCGATGAAAACGGCGAGCCCTGGACGATGGGCGAAGGCTGCCTGAGCCTGCCCGGTATGAACGAAGACGTGAACCGTCAGCCGGAAATCACGATCCGCTATCAGGACGAAAACTTCGAAACACACGAAGAAACCTACTCTGGCATTTTGGCGCGTATCATTCAGCATGAATATGACCATATCGATGGCATCCTTTATGTTGACCGCTTGCCAGCCTTGAAAAAGATGCTGCTTAAAGGCAAGCTCCGCGATATCTCAGAAGGAAAAGTTGAGGTGGATTATAAAATGATCTTCCCAAAAATCCGTAAAAAAATCAAATAATTATGACAAAAAAGTTTTTTTACCTTGGAATTTCTATCCTGTTGATGCCAGCCTTTTTTGTCTCCTGCACGGGTCCGGAACAAAAAACTGAAACGATTGACAAAGCAGGTTTTCGACAAAAGATTGCACAAAGCGAGCAATCCATTCTATTGGAAAATGGCACCATCCTGATTGATTCAGCCCTAAAACTCATCCAAAGCTATCAAAGCTACCAGCAAAACTACCCCGATGACAGCTTGTCGGCTGAATATCTTTTCAAAGCCATTGATGTCTCCATCAACCTGCCGCGGGCAAAGGAAAGCCTGCAATTAATCTCGACCTATCTCGACAATTATCCCGGGACCTATCATGCTGGTGTTGTCTTATTTCTGAAAGGTTTTATCTATGATCAGCAAATTGGCGACACTGCCAGGGCAAGGGTAGCTTACCAACGTTTGTTAAATGAATATCCCAACCACAGTTTTGCGGATGATGCTAAAAGTGCACTTCAATTTTTAGGCAAAAGTCCTGAAGAAATGATACTCGAATTTGAGCAGCAGAATCAATAGCCTAAAAAAAACCCGCACACCTTAATGAGCGGGTTTTTTTTATAGAAATATTCAAGTTTTATAAGATGTAACTCAGCCCGATACGTCCGCCCGAAGCTGCATTACCACCACCGAATTCAAGGTTAACTGCCCAACGATCGTTCCAATAATAACGACCACCGATTTGTGCATCGATACCAAATCCGGAGGCATGACTTCCATCATAACCGCTGGCTGCATTCCAGATGACCCAACCGGCACTTATTCCAGCGTAGAAATCCCATTCGCGCGGAATGTTCAACAAGGTGTTAAAATGATAATTTCCGTTGGCAAAAAGTCCAATTATGGTATGGCCATATTTGTCCCCGCCCCATTTTTCGCTGTATGAACGGAAAGAGGCATTGAACCCGACGGTGATATCAGGGTGCACTCCAAAGTCCATTCCTACATAAAACGGGACTCCCCAGTTCGAAAAACCGGTTCCAAAATTTAGCTGCTTGCCACCATCGCCGATCGGGCTTTGGGCAAAGCTTAAACTTGCTGAGAAAAAAAGCACTAAGGCTACAATTAGTTTTTTCATAATTTTTTGAGGTTTTTAATTAAAAATTTATTTAGCATAACTCACCGCGCGTGTTTCGCGGATGACGGTGATTTTTATTTGTCCGGGATAGGTCATTTCTGTCTGTATTTTGCGCGAAAGATCATAAGCCAGGCGATCGGCATCGGCATCCGTCACTTTGTCGGCACCCACAATCACACGCAACTCACGTCCGGCCTGTATAGCATAGGTTTTGATGACGCCGGGATAAGCCAAAGCCATTTCTTCCAGTTTTTTCAGCCTCTGGATGTAGGCTTCAACTACTTCGCGACGAGCACCTGGACGGGCACCTGAGATGGCATCACAAACCTGAACTATCGGTGCAATCAGCGTTTCCATCTCAATCTCATCGTGGTGAGCCCCAATGGCATTGCAAACATCTGGTTTTTCTTTGAATTTTTCGGCTATCTTCATCCCCAGGATGGCATGAGGCAGCTCTTCGGCATTTTCGGCTATCTTACCGATATCATGCAACAAACCGGCACGCTTTGCAATTTTGGTATTGAGCCCCAGTTCGGAGGCCATGGTAGCACTCAGCTTTGCCACTTCAATGGAGTGTTGCAACAGGTTTTGACCATAGGAAGAACGGTATTTCATCCGGCCAATCATCTTGATCAGCTCACCATGCAGGTTGTGAATACCTAAGTCGATCACAGTTCTTTTGCCTGTTTCCAAGATCTCCTGTTCGATTTGTTTTTCTGTTTTCTTTACCACCTCTTCAATACGGGCAGGATGGATACGACCATCGGTGACAAGCTTTTGCAAAGAAATGCGTGCTATCTCACGTCGTACCGGATCGAATCCTGAGAGCAAAATGGCATCAGGGCTGTCGTCAATAATTATCTCCACCCCTGTGAGGGCTTCCAGGGCTCTGATATTACGGCCTTCGCGACCAATGATACGGCCTTTTATTTCGTCGCTCTCGATATTGAAAACAGTAACTGTATTCTCAATCGCATGTTCGGCGGCCGTCCGTTGGATGGTTTCTACCACAATCTTTTTGGCAGCCATATTGGCTGTAAGTTTTGCTTCTTCTGTAATATCTTTCACCAGAATCATGGCTTCAGAGGTGGCCTCATCTTTTATCAGCTCGATCAGTTGCTCTTTGGCTTCGTTGGCCGAAAGGCCCGAAACTTTCTCGAGCAGTTTCACCTGTTCTTCCTGCACCTTATCCAACTCTTCCTGACGTTTATTCAGTATGTCGAGCTGTGTATTCAAATTCTGACGTAATGCATTGAGTTCTTTTTGTTTGCGCTGGTAATCCTCCATTTTTTGCGCAAATTGCTGTTCCTTATTCTGAAGTCTGTTTTCTGCTTTCTGAATCTCACGGTTCTTCTCTGAAATCATTTTTTCGTGGTCAGATTTCAGCTGGATAAATTTTTCCTTGGCTTGCAGAATCTTCTCTTTTTTAATCACCTCGGCTTTCTCTTTGGCTTCTTCCAAAAGCAGCTCACCTTTTTTGGTAAGCGCCTTGCGAAGCACCGTAGCCGCCAAAAGTGCTCCCAGACCTAATCCGGCCAGTAGCAACAGGGCATAAATCAAGATTTCCATAGTTAATAGCTTTTCAATCGCCCGAAATAAAAGGAAAAAGAACAAAAAAAATTGCCCGACTTAATTCAAAGGAGTTGGTAAACCCCTCTCAGACACGTTTAGGGCAGCCTGACCGCGCAAACTTCCACTGTTTTGCCAAGGGCAAAACTCCCTAAGGAGTGAGGCCTGTTTTTGTGATCAATGAGCAAACCCTTATGATGGTAATGTTGAGTTTACAATCACGGTTTGAATTAAGCGGGCAAATATCTTCAAAGAACTAATGCTGCCATATTACAATGTAAGATGATCTGTTAACAGCGCGTCCAGCTGATACAGTTTCTCATCCAGACGGTTATTTGTAAAAGCAAGCTCATCCATCAATACTGCCTCCGAAGTGGCCAGCTGAAGTGCTGTCATGGCCAGTAAATCCTGATGATCTTTGTAGGCATAAGCATCGGCATAGGCCTTTAAACGATCGTTAATCTGTGCAGCAGCTTTACGAACCCGCTCCTCCTCCTCTGCCTGTATCCGCAATTTGTAGGTTCGTTCTGCAATGATGATATTGATCGTGATTTCATTCATATTTTCGCTGTTCGCTATCCTTTGTTCAATAATGCAACACAATAATCTATTTCCCGCATCAGCCCTTGTATGAGCTTTCGTCCTTCTTCTACATCCTTCTCGTTTTCGAGCGCGTTTACGATAATTTTTTTATTTATTTGATCTGTTAATTGACTGTGCGATTGTTGAAGCTCCGCCAATTCCGACTTCAAGGCTTCGTTTTCGTCAGTCAGACCTGCAACCTTTTTGCTTAACTCTTTATTGCGCGCTATCAGCTGTTGTATCTTAAGTTCGATACCGGCAAGAAGCACACTGGTTTCAGCCATCGCAATTCGGGTTTTAGATCTTAGTACAAAAGTACAAATTTTAATGCTGTCGCAGCAAGAAATAGCCTGATAAAATATAACAGACCCATCGAATTTAAATTTAACATTTTGTTTAGGTGCACTTTAAATGATGCTTTGTAACTTTCAGAATCCAAAATCAGATTTCACTTTTTATTGTACTTTAGCTTTCCGAAAAAATGGTCAGCATAGCTTAAGGCCCAAACAACAAAAATTTACTGTTGATTATGAATGAGTTTTTTATCCATTACCTCTGGGAGAACAAACTGCTGAAACCAGGCCTGCAAACCACCGAAAAGGAACCCATACAGATTCTTCATCCCGGCACACGCAATGCTGATGCAGGCCCCGATTTTTTAAATGCCAGAATAAAAATCGGCGAAACCACCTGGGCCGGAAATGTTGAAATCCACACCCTGGCCTCCGACTGGTACAAACATCATCACGATCAGGACAAGGCTTACGAAAATGTGATTTTGCATGTGGTTTATTCTGACGACAAAACCGTTTACGACAGCCAGCGAAAACCCCTGCAAACCCTGGAAATAAAAGACAAATATCCTTCAGAAGTTTTACTTAAGTACCGAAAGTTTGTAGATAGCAAACAATGGATAGCCTGCGAAAATCAAGTGCACGATGTGCAATGGTTCACCTGGCTTTCGTGGCTCGACAGGATGATTGCCGAACGTCTGGAGCATAAAACTTCCATCGTTTATGCGATGCTGGCTCAAAACAATAACGATTGGGAAGTGACTTTTTATCAGCTTTTGCTCAGTAATTTTGGGTTTAAAGTAAATCAGGCTCCTTTCGAACGGCTGGGAAAAATCATGCCCCTTTCGGTTTTGCTCAGGCATCGCGACAATCTTTTTCAGCTAGAGGCCTTACTTTTTGGCACAGCAGGCCTGTTAAGCAACAACTTTGAAGATGACTATGCTGTTAGCCTGAAGAAAGAATATGATTTTTTAAGACACAAATACGGCCTTTCGCAGATGCAGGCTCAGGAATGGCGCTTCATGCGAATGCGCCCGGTCAACTTCCCTACGATCCGACTGAGCCAGCTTGCGGCTTTGATTTATAAAAACGGACAGTTGTTTTCGAATATCCGTTATGCTAAAACAAGCGAAGAAATCATTGCTTATTTCAGGGTTGAGGCATCAGATTATTGGACCAACCATTATCAGTTTGATAAGCCTTCTGCCGGAAAACCCAAAAAACTTGGCGAAAGTGCAATCCATATCCTTCTGATCAATGCGGTGGTTCAAACACTTTTTGCCTTTGGCAAGACCCATCAGGATCAGCAGATGCAGGACAAGGCCCTGATGCTGCTCGAATCACTCGATGCAGAAAATAACAACCTTATCCGGAAATTTGAGCAGGCAGGCCTAAAAGTAAGTAATGCCATGCATTCGCAGGCTTTGATCTATTTGCATCAATCCTATTGCAAACCAAGACGCTGCCTTGAATGTAGGGTTGGACATGTATTGTTGCGTGATGTTTAAAAAATTAAATATAATCCATTATGCATTTGATTTAGTGCATATTAATCAGAATTACAACCAGCTCTTCAAACTTTTATTTGTGATTGGCAAACAATTTTCTAAAATTTGTCTGCTGCAAATGACAGTTATGCTGAGGCAGGACTAAGATTTTGCTTGATACTGAACCCCAAAAACCACCTTTATGAATAATTTCCTCGCTGCTGTTGATTCCGCGATACAAGCTTATAACAATTACGTTGGCGGCTATCTGATCCTTTTAATGCTTATCCCAACGGGAATCTATTTCGCCTTTAAGCTCAGGTTTTTAAACATCACAAAGATCGGACATGCCGTGAATGTTATCCGCGGAAAATACGACAGTAAGGAGGCAGCGGGTGATGTAAATCATTTTAAAGCACTCACAACAGCTTTATCTGCTACTGTGGGCACAGGAAATATTGTAGGTGTGGCACTGGCCATTTATCTGGGAGGGCCGGGAGCTGTTTTTTGGATCTGGGTGACAGGTTTTTTGGGCATGATGCTCAAATACACCGAAGTGACCCTCGCACAGAAATACCGTAAATTCAACAGTGACGGCACCGTATCCGGCGGACCGATGTATTATATGGAATTTGGCCTGAAGGACAAGCTTGGGAAATGGGCCAAAGTGCTGGCAGTGGTCTTTGCTACAGCCACAATATTATGCTCCCTGGGAACCGGCAATATGGCGCAATCCAACTCCATGGCCGATGCCATGTTGACCAGTTATGCCATCCCCAACTGGATATCAGGAGCCGTAATCACCTTTTTAGTTTTACTGGTTGTAATAGGTGGCATCAAACGTATTGCTGATGTCACCTCACGTTTGGTTCCCTTTATGGCAGTCATCTATATTTTGGCCACATTAGCTGTGATTGTTGGAATGTATGATCATGTTCCTGCAGCTTTTTCACTCATTTTTCGGGATGCTTTCACGGGCACTGCTGCGGCCGGTGGTTTTGTAGGAAGCACCTTTATCATGACCCTGATCTGGGGTGTGAGGCGGGGTTTGTTTTCCAACGAAGCCGGTCAGGGTTCGGCACCCATTGCCCATGCTGCTGCCCGCACCAGGTATCCAGCCCGCGAAGGTATTGTCGCGCTGTTGGAACCCATGATCGACACCATTATTATCTGCACCATGACGGCACTGATGATTATCGTAACTGATGCCTGGACGCTCGAAACGATGGGAGTTGGAATGACAGTAGAAGCCATGAATACAGGTCTGCATCGCTTTGGCATCGACGGACTCGGGGGTCACATCATTGCTTTTGGACTTTTGCTGTTTGCCTTCAGCACCATCATCAGCTGGTCGTATTATGGCTCCAGGGCTGCCATCTATCTGATAGGCGAAAAAGCCGTGAAACCTTATCTGTATCTTTATGGTCTCTTTGTGTTTTTTGGTTCCATCTGGGGACTGGATATTGTATGGCATTTTGTGGATATGGTGATCACCTTTATGACCATCCCTAACCTGATTGCACTGCTGCTGCTTTCGCCGGTAGTTGTAAAAGAAACCAAACGCTACTTTAAGCATATGGAAAGCCTGAAGAATCAATCCAATTAAAATGAAGAAACTGTTTCTGCTTTTATTTTTTGTCTCTTTGGTAATACAAATCAAGGCAGGCACGGCACAAGAAGTTGCAGAAGCAGATTCAACAGCGACAATTTCCTCCAGGATCAATCAGGCTTTCACACCTTTTGTTGATCAATTGGCGGCAGTTTTGTTCTGGGATCCTTTTGCAGCCATTGGAGTGTACGACCCACAGCTGTACGATAAAACCGGGCAGCTGGTTTTGGATGAAAAAGGCACACCTGTTCAGGCACCCTTAAAGCTGATTGTAGTTTGGCTGATGGCAGGAGGATTGTTTTTCACTTTCTATCTCCGTTTTATTAATGTGAGGGCTTTCCGACATGCCATTGGGCTGGTGAGTGGCAAGCACAACAAGAAGGACTCCAAAGGTGAGGTGTCTCATTTTCAAGCTTTAACAACAGCCTTATCTGCCACTGTTGGTCTGGGCAATATTGCAGGCGTAGCCGTTGCCATCTCCATTGGCGGGCCGGGAGCAACCATTTGGATGATCATGGCCGGATTGCTGGGTATGTCGCTCAAATTTGCCGAATGTACGCTGGGACTAAAATACCGCATCATCAACGAAAAAGGTGAAGTTTCGGGTGGTGCCATGTATTACTTAAAAAACGGCCTCTCGCACAAAGGCCTTATGCCATTGGGAATTGTGCTGGCAGTAACTTTTTCGGTGATGGCAATCGGAGGATCGGTAGGAGGAGGCAATATGCTGCAGGCTAATCAGGCTTTTGAGCAGCTGACAACTTTCTTCCCTTCCTTATCGGGTTATGGCTTTTGGTATGGATTGCTGATGGCCTTTTTTGTAGGACTTGTGATCATTGGTGGAATAAAAAGTATTGCCAGTGTCACTTCACGGATTGTGCCTTTCATGGCCATGCTCTATGTGGCTGCTTCACTCATTATTATTGCCATGCACTTTGATCAAACCGGTCATGCACTGCAATTGATCTGGAACGGAGCTTTTGATGCCGAAGCCATGAAGGGAGGCGTGATTGGGGTGTTGATTTTTGGCTTTCAGCGGGGGGCCTTTTCCAATGAAGCCGGTGTGGGCTCTGCTTCCATCGCACATGCTGCTGCCAAAACAGATCAGCCGGTAAGCGAAGGTATCGTTGCCCTACTCGAACCCTTTGTGGATACTGTTATCATTTGTACCATGACGGCATTGGTAATCATTTTTTCGGGAGTGTACGAAGATACCAGTGGCATTCAAGGTGTTAGTTTAACCTCAGCGGCATACGGTTCGGTTATTTCATGGTTTCCTTTTGTGCTGCTGGGTGCAGTTACGCTCTTTGCCTTTAGCACCATGATTTCCTGGTCGTATTACGGCCTGAAGGGTTTCGATTTTCTTTTTGGCGGCATCAGCCAACGCTATTTTAGTTCGCGCAAGCCGGCAGGAATGCTGTTCAACAGTTTCTTTTTGCTCTGTATTATTATTGGCAGCGCAGCCAGCCTGGGTCCGGTGATGGACTTCTCGGATATGATGGTACTTTGTATGGCATTCCCAAACCTATTGGGTCTTTTCATCCTGGCACCTGAAGTGAAAAAGGATCTGGCAGCCTACTGGAAAAAACACAAATCAGGAAACGCATGAAAATAGTCACGCTTGCTGTTATCTGTCTGGTTTGGTTTGCTGAAGCAAGGGCACAGCAAGACAAACAACTGTTCGAAAAAATTGCACTGATAAACAATATCACAGATCTTTTTAATAAACAATATACTGCCGGAAGCGGCATAGGATGCAGTTTTGGGCTGCAAGGCAATATACGCGAATGGGATTCAACTTCAAAGTTCACGCTAAGTTATCAATACGACGAAGTGGACTGGAAATCAACTCAAACACAAGCCGAAGCTGATAATTTATCTTGTCTCGAAGCCAGATGCAAAGGAAATCAGGCCTGTTTTACTTTGACAAATTCCAAAAACAAAAGAAAAACCTACCGAAGCGCACAACTTTTTTGCGTGCCGGACGAACAAAAACAGGTTCTGAATACTTTGCAATCGAGCCTGTTGCTTTTGAGTCCTTATTTTGAATGAATCATTTTGCTTTGGCAGGCACAAAATCCATTGATGCAGAATTTACGCAATACCTCAAACCGGTTGGTGGCGGACCGTCAGTGAACACATGCCCCAGATGGCCATCGCATGTGGCACATTTTATTTCTGTACGGATCATCCCATAACTGGTATCACGTACTTCTTTGATTTTGTCTTTGCCGATGGCTGCAAAAAAGCTGGGCCAACCCGAACCGGATTCATATTTTGTGTCTGAATCGAAAAGCGGAGTGCCACAGCCGGCACACACATAAGTGCCTTCCTCCTTGTGGTCATAATATTTGCCCGTGAAAGGTGGCTCGGTGCTGCATTGCCTTAAAATCTTATATTTTTCGGGGCCGAGCTCTTCGAGCCATGCTGCTTCTGATTTTTCTATATTTATCTGCTTCATTACATTCGCTGGTATTTGATAAGTAGTATCCTGCTGCTGTCCGAAAACTGATATATGCTGCAACAGCAAAACCACTACAATAACTAAAAACTCTTTCGTAAACATTTATAAAATCCGATTTGAGGTATAACAATCCGGATCGGGAATTTGTTTGCCAGATTTATTGAAGCGCAATAAAAGTAAGTGGCCTATTGTTTCTGTTCCTTACGAATCAAAGTTCTGCATCAATAACGTATAAGCATTGCGGGTTAATTTTTGCTTATTTTTACCGAAATCTAACAGGCTAAATAATGATCAAAAAAATAAGAGAAGCGGTTGACTATATCCGTAAGCAAACCGAACAGGAAGTAAAAACCGGAATAATCCTTGGCACTGGTCTTTCAGGACTCGTCAAGCTGGCCACTATTAAGCATAAAATACCTTATGCATCCATTCCGCATTTTGTTGAGGCAACTGTCGAAGGGCATCACGGACAGCTTTTGTTTGGCACCATTGCATCGCATCCGGTGGTGATGATGCAGGGCAGGTTTCATTTTTATGAAGGCTACAGCCTGCAACAGATCACTTTTCCAGTGCGTGTGATGAAGGTGCTCGGCATCGAGAGGCTGCTGATCAGCAATGCCAGTGGCGGGTTAAATCCTGAATACGAACCTGCTTCACTTGTTTTGCTTGATGACCACATCAATTTCCTGCCTAATAATCCGTTGACGGGCAAAAACCTGGACGAATTTGGCCCGCGCTTTCCGGATATGAGCCAACCCTATGATCAGAAAATGAACAAAAAATTACAGGCCATAGCTCAGGCTTTGAAAATTAAGCTTCACGAAGGGGTGTATGCCGCCTGGACAGGTCCCTGCCTTGAAACCCGTGCCGAATATCGATTTTTAAGGATGGCTGGTGCCGATTTGGTGGGCATGTCAACCGTGCCGGAGGTGATTGTGGCCAATCATATGAAGCTGCCGGTGTCGGCCATTTCGGTTGTTACTGACCTTTGTGATCCGGATAATCTGAAACCCTTGGCTCTGGATGATATCCTGGAGAATGCTGCTAAAGCCGAAGCAAAACTCATTCAGCTGATAAGTAAGTTTTTTGAAAACGCATGATCAGTCGTTTGCAAGGGGCAGCAGCATAGTGAAAACACTCCCTTTTTCGGGCTCACTTTCAATGATCAGTTTGCCGTTCAATCGCTCAATAAATTCTTTGCACAAGATAAGCCCCAGTCCCGAACTCACTTCGCCATCCGTTCCGGCTCTTCCTACTTTTGCTTCAATATTAAACAGTTTACTGATCAATTCCTGATTCATGCCAATACCTGTGTCGCTCACCACCACACTTGCAAATGCATCATCATGGCGGGCCGTTTCGATACGAATCGAACCTCCTTTAGCTGTAAACTTTATCGCATTCGAAATCAGGTTTCGCAGCACAAACAGCAACATTTGCTCATCGGCCAGAACCTTCACCTGCTTTAAAGTAGTGGTAATATTGAGCATCTTACTTTCGATAGCTTCCTGAAACAAATGCAGGACATCATTGATAAAAACATCCGGACACAGGCTTGCTAAACTGATCTGCACATCATCACGCTGCCGCCGCGACCAGATTAACAAATTCTCCAGAAGCCCCTGCAACGCACGCGCCGACTTGTTCATGCCATCCATGAGGTGGCGCATTTCGTCGGCTGGAATATCTCCTGGCTGTTGCAGGATGATTTCCGTTAAACCGGTAAAAGAACCCAAAGGGCCTCGCAAATCATGGGCAATCACCGAAAACAACTTATCTTTTTCTGCATTCAGAATACGCAGCTTTTCTTCATTCTGCCTGATGGCTTCCTGCATCTGATAGCGGATGGTAATATCGTGGATGATCAATAAAAGCCCCACTTCCCTTTCTTTATAATCTTTTATCAAGGAATTGGATATCAAATAATACCGGAAATTATCCTGAGCCGAAACCTCCATCTCAAGGTTGTTAGAATTATGCCTGTTCAGGAGCTTTATCAAATCTGGATATGCTTTCCAAACCGCTTCGGCATGTTCGCCATAAGGCATTTTATTCCATTTGAAAATTCTGGCACTCTCCGGATTTACCTCCACAATTCTGTTTTGCAAATCAAGTACTACCAGTCCATCTGCCATACTTCTGAAAACATGCTCGTGGGCAATGGGCATCAGATCGAGCATACGGTAGTGTAAAATACTCACCGACATGGCCAAACCCGTGAAAGTAAAGGCAAAAGGTGTGGGATCGATATTTTCAACCGGAAAAAGATCAAACACATACAGGCTCAACGAAATAGCTGGTATCAGCAGTGCGATCAACATAAAAATCAACTGATTCCGAAACAAGGATCGCTGATATAAAAGTTTCTTTATCAAAATGATAGCTGCGGCAATGATCAGTAAATAAGAATAAATAACATGCACATAATACCAACGCCCTACTTCAAGATTCAGTAAAGGAATAGCACCCTCCGTATTCAGGCTAATATTTTTATAATAGAACCCATGAAACTCATTGGTGAGATTGAAAACCATTGTAAGGATAGGAATGGGCAACAGATAGAATAGTTGTTTGCGGCTAAGACTGGTATCCAAACCTGCATATTGCTGAACAACGAGCAACATCACTATCGGCACAAAGGGGATGAAGAGGTATTCCAGTTTGAGCCAGAAGATCATGGCACTTTCCTGGGTAGCAGATAACTCAAGACCATAAAAAAAAGACCAGGCCGCGATAAGAAACATCAGCAGGGCAAACAATCTGCCTCTTTCGGCATACCGTGTTTTGAGCCCTTGAAATGCAAGTAAAAGACTTACCAGAACCGGAGGAATCAAACTTAAAGCATAGATGTTTGCACCATCAATCATAAACAGAATTTATCAAACTAATTAAAGGCATTTGCTATTCTGCAAGGCCTAAAATTTTGTTTACCTTCCGAAGTAATTCTCTTTTCTGAACAGGTTTTGAGATATATTCGTCAAAGCCGGCTTTTCGGAGCTTTTGCTCATCCCCTGCCAGGGCATAAGCCGTGATGGCGATAACAGGTATATCCGGATTGATTGCTTTAATTCTTTTGGTGGCTTCAATGCCATCCATCACGGGCATTTTGATGTCCATCAAAACGAGTGTAATCTCCGGATGGTTTTTGTAGGTTTCGACAGCCTCTACACCATTTATTACACGTATTGTTTTTAAATTGAACGACTTACGAATAAATAAATCCAACACGAAAAAGTTAGTGTCTTCATCTTCAGCAATCAGGACCAAATTATTTCTATCTTCGTCTTGCTGCATATTCTGTATGTTTTAAAAAATCTTGTGATGTGCGCCTTTCCTTTTCAGCTGGTAAAAATACGTTATTTTTCACTTGTCAAAGTTTTTGTTAAGGATTTCTGAACGTTTTTAATCTATCATTTCGTCTGAAAAATACAAGCAGCGTCTGTTTTGATCAACACAATTAAACTGTCGGCTGTGGAAAACTGACGGTTAAAACAGCTCCTCTATCCGGCTCGCTTTCTACTGAAAACTACCATGCAGAATTCCAGAAAGTCCTTACAGATCACAAATCCTAATCCGGTGTTTTTCTCCGGCTGTTCCTCTACGGCAAGGCTTACGGGCGATACTAAACAATTGTTCCTTAATCTTTTTGTTCATTCCTATGCCGTAATCACACACTTTAACAACCAATTCGTTTTGCGGGTTCAGGCTGGCATGATTGCGAATTTAAGTTGGCATAGGAACCTGTTTGCTTATTAGCGATATCAATTCTTCTTTCAAAAAAGGTTTGGCCAGATAAGCATCACAACCTGCTTCAAGGGCCTTTTCTTTGTCGCCCCTCAGTGCATAGGCTGTGATAGCAATTATCGGAACATCCTGCCGTATTGTTTTTATTTGGCGTGTGGCATCGTAGCCATTCAGCAAAGGCAGTTTGAGGTCCATCAGTATGATGTCAAAATCAGGATGTTTTTCGAAAACCGAAACAGCTTCACTGCCGTTATTAGTAGTAGTAAGATCATATTTCTCGTCTTTCAGCGACGACTTTATGAAATGCAGGTTCGAGAGCTCATCTTCTACAACGAGTATCTTAATTTTCATTTTTCCAGCGCTTGTTTCATGGTTCATAATTGTATTTTTTGGGGGATTTGTAGTTGTTTTGACGGGAATCACCACCGAAAATAGTGCTCCTTTTTGAGGTTCAGAAGCAACGCTTATCCTCGCACCCAGCAAATCGGAATAGCCTTTTGCAATGGCCAGTCCCAACCCGTTTCCGCGATAAAGCTTCTTTTTACTTTCAATTTTTTGAAAACGTTCAAAAATGCGTTTCTGCTCTTGCAGTTCTATCCCAATGCCTGTGTCTTCGACAGAGATAAACAGCTGATCAGCCTCTATCCGCCATCTCAGGCTTATCTGTCCTTTCTCGGTAAACTTAAAGGCATTATCGAGCAACACATAAATAATTTTTCGCAATTTGCCCTCATCAGAATGGATGAGCGGCGACAATTCTTCCGGCGGGAAATCGGTGATAAGTTGCAGGTCGTTTCGCTGATATCTTACCATATAGGCACCTGCTATTTCATCCATTAGCTGGTAGATATTTATATCACCAAAATACATCTCAACCTGCTCGGTTTCGATGGCCGACATATGGATGATGTCGTCGATGATCGTTGTAAGCTGGCTACTGTTGTTGGCAATCACCTCTTTGTAAATCCTGCGTTCGTCAGCGTCTGTTTCCGCATCGTCATACAAGGCAGTAAGGCCGACTATTGCATTTAAAGGCGTTCGTATCTCGTGCGACAAATTGTTCAAAAAGGCAGTTTTAAGCTTATCACTCTGTTCCGCTTTTCTTTTGGCTTGAATCAGGTTTGTTAAATTTCGCTGACGCTGAATGGCCAGTCCGATCTGTCGCGACACAAACTCCATCAGCTCAACGGTACGCTGGTCGTAGGCATCATCGTGTTCGAAGCTTTGAACAACAACGGCACCTAATACTTCTTCGCCGGCCAACAAAGGCACGCCCAGCCACACGGCAGCCGGTTTGCCTACCAGCTTCACCAGGCCCTGCTGTTCCAGCTTCTTAAAATCGTGGCTGGTAACCAAGAGTGATTTCCGCTGCCTGACTACCAATCCCGAAAGAGAACCTTCGGCTGGCCAGACAGGGATATTTTCTACCTCATCATTTTGATCATAGGTAGAGAGTTCATCTTTCTCTGCATTGTAAAAGGCAATAAACAGGTTCGAACAATCCATCAACTTACTCAGCTCAAAATGTATGGTTTGAATCAGGCTTTCGAGATTGCTGTTGATATGCACCGCATTGGTAATATTGAACAGCACCTGCTGAACCAGTTGCGAACGCTTTATCTCTGAGAGATTTACATCAACCCTGAACAATTCCTTATGGCCATCAGGAAAATTGATTACCGTACTACTGGAATAGACCCAAACAGAAGTACCGTTTTTATGTCTGAGTTCAATTTCTGAAGGAGAAATAACCGTTTCGTTTTCGAGTGCCTGTTTAAACCCTTGCCGAAAGGAGTGAGACAGATGCTCGGGAATGATCAACTCAAACAAGGTTCTATCGATTGCTTCGGTGCTGCTGTATCCATAAAGTGTTTCGGAGGCACTGTTCCAATAGCGCACCCTGCCATCGGCCCGACAACCCTGTACAGCAATATTAGGGATGGTTTCGAGCAGTTGTCGGAACCTGTTTTCGCTGTCGAGCAAAACCTGTTCGTATTGCTTATTCTTTGTGACGTCTCTGCCTACTACCATCACCTCGAGCAGTTGTCCTGTGGTGGAAAAAATCCCCGAGAAACGCCAGTTGATCCAGTACGGACGACCTTCGATAAGCATTTCAAGAGCTAATTCGCTTCCTGATTCCTTTTCGGATATTTTTGCAATCTCTGCCTCGAAGGCTTCTGAAATATCCTTCCCAAACAGCTGATCCAGTGCAACATCAATCAAATCTGCTTCGTCTTTTGCTAAAAGCTTGCAGAAACTCGGACTTACAAAGGATACGATTCCTTCTTTTGGTATTAGTTTTAAAATAAAATCCTGCTGATTTGCAATCAAAATCCGGTAGCCTTCTTCGCTTTTTTTGAGGTGTTTTGCAATCACTCCAACACGCTTACGCAGCACAATAATCAGTAGCATTGCCAGAATCAGCAAGCCGGCAAAAAAGAAAATCTCAAAGTAATAGGCTTTTAGGTAGTCCCTTTTTTCATAAACAGTGAACCACTTTTCGTAGAGCTGATCATAGTACCCATTTTCTTTGAGGTTGTAAAAGGCGGCATTCAACATCCAGATCAGCTGGTCGTTTCCGTTGCGAACCGCCATAGCATAAGGCACCGAACTAATATTTGCCTCCATAGGTTTCACCTGCTGCAAATCAAACTTTTTAATCAAATAGGCTGCCTGATAATTTCCCAAAACCGCTGCATCGCACTTGCCTTGATTAACAAGTTTTAATGCTTCCAGCTGGTCTTTGGTATAAATTAATTGATCTGTAATGTTCATTAGTCGCAGGTAATCGTGCATATAATCTTCCTCCTGAACAACTACTTTTTTGCCGCGCAGCTCGTCCAGGCTTGTGAAGCTATGATCGCTGTGCGTAAAAATATCAAAGTTCATCATGCTATGCGTCAGGCCATAGGTAAGCTTATCCTTTCTGGCATCTGATACCAAAACGCCCATCAACAGGTCTATTTCATTGTTCTCAAGCTCTTTGCGAACCTTTTCCCAGGGGCCTAATTCGAGGGTATAATTAAGATTAAGATCCGAAGCAATCTTTTTGAATAATGCCACATTGAACCCGTCTGGTTCACCCTTTTCGTTTATAAATTCAAACGGAGGGTAAAAGTGATCGCCTTTAACCCTGATGACGTCCGAGGCAGGTTCAGCAGCATCGATTGTATTTGCTGCCACCAAAAACAACAAGAAGGCAAAAACCGCAAAATTGAGCCCACTCCGAAAAGTTAAAAAACTGCTGATTATTATCTTTTTGATCCTTGCTCCTACAGGGGAGTCGCTAAAAATCAACAGTTTATTAAAGTCCCTCTTGGGGGATTTAGGGGCTAATTGACTTTTCGGAGTGAGCTCAAAATTTAAACTTCTAAAAAAAACCATAACATCGCAAAAAAATAATTACTATTCAACTATATCATTTACAGGGATAAAGACGCTAAATGTTGACCCACTGTTTTCGATCGAATCTACTTCAATACGTCCGTGATGTTTTTCGACAAATTCCTTCACCAGGATCAAACCCAGGCCCGAACTGGACTCTCCGGCTGTGCCTTTGCGACCGGTTTTGCCATCAATTTTAAAAAGATTGGGTTGCAATTTTTCCGGGATACCAATACCATTGTCTTTTACAGAAATAAAATATTCCTTCTCATCGGTGCCGGCATCAATCCGGATATTTCCACCTTCAGGCGTAAATTTTATGGCATTGGACAAAAGGTTTCTCAGGATGCCCGACACCATTCGTTTGTCCGCATTCATTTTGAAGTTTTCAGCTACCTCAACCTTCAGTTTCAGTTTTTTTTGTTTGATGGTATCGCTCAACATATCCAGGATTTCATCAACCAGGATCTTAAGTTTAATCCTTGATTTTTCGACCTGGAAAATATTTCGCTGCAACCTTGACCAGTCCAATAAGTTGTCGAGCAAATCAGAAAGGTTGGAGGCGGCTTTGTGCATAGAAACAGCCATGCGCTGCATCTCTTCGAGGCTCAGGTTATATTGCTCGTCAACAAACAATTCCGACAACATAATGAAAGAATTGAATGGTGCGCGCAGATCGTGTGCAATAATGGAGAAAAGCTTATCCTTTTCGGCATTCAGCTCGCTGAGGTAGGCTTCGTTTTTGCGCAGGTTCTCTTCTAGAGATTTTAATTCAGTGATATCGCGCGAAATACCAGCGAGCCCTATTATCTCCTTATTTCCATTTTTTAAAGGGACTTTAGTAGCCGAAAACCATCGTGTTCCGATGGCAGTCTCCACTTTTTCAACTCTGTTTATCAGCGGCTTATCCATCGACATCACCTTACGTTCTTCTTCATAGGCACGCTGTGCATGTTCATGGTCGAAGAAGTCGAAATCTGATTTCCCGATGGCATCGGCTTGTTTCTCTACCCCCAGTGCATTAAGCTGGGCCTTATTAATCCTAAGGAAATTACTACTGGTATCTTTGAAATAAATCGTATCCGGGATGGTGTCCATCAGTGCATTCATAAGCTCGCGTTCCTGCTCCAGTGCCTGTTCGGTTTTTTTGCGGTCAGTAATATCCTGATAAGCTCCAAAGATAATCTGGCTGCCATCGGGCAGGGTAACCGGATGCCCATGAATGGATACCTGCATCAAGTTACCATCAGCAGTTTTGCGTGTTGTTTCCGAAATAATCACTTTGCCTAATGCCACATCGATTGTCAGGTCATTTCCTTCTTTCTTTAGAAAATCCGGAACAATAAGGTCGTTGATCGGATTGCCAATTACCTGGGTCTTTTTGTAAGCAAACATCTTTAAAAATGTTTGGTTGCAATCCAGCACCACATCCTGATTACTAAGAATCACAACACCAAACGGAATGCTCTCGAACAAATGTTTAAAGTAAGTTCTTTCGCGTTTAAGTGCCTTTTGTATTTCGATGCGATCAGAAATATCGCGCATGATGCCTAAAACGACTACCCCATTTTCGGCCTTCAACTGAGCAGTAGAAATTTCCACATCCACCACTTTACCATCTTTTCGCTTAACCTGAAATTCATATTTAGAGGGAATGTTTTTACCATTTTTGCGTGCCTCGAAGCGCTCCTCCATAATGAATTTACTTTTATCGGTGAGCGTTTGTGCGATGTTAAAATCAGGATCGGTTACTTCTTTGAAACTATACCCGGTAAGTTCTTCATAGCGTTTGTTCACGTATTCGAACCTATAATCCCGTATCACATAAATGGCATCAAATGCACTTTCGACAAGCATTTTGTAACGTTGCTCGCTTTCGTAAAGCGCGGCCTGGGTAAGGCTAACATTGTGCAGATCCTGCAAGTTTGAAGTTACATTGCTCACCTGCAGAAAAACACCATTGAAAACTTCCAGATCTGTTACCGGCTGAAAATCAAACTGAAGGTAATATGCTTTATCCTCAACCGTATAAGACTTGATAAATGATTGTTGATTGCCTTTCAATGCTTTATAAAAAAGGTCGTCAAAAGTTTGGGGATCTTCTCCGGTAACAAAGTCATGAATATCATCGGCCAGCTTCATTTGTTTCTTTTCGAAGAACAATGCACTATCAACTGCTTTTTTGTTGAAAAACTGAATTTTGAAATTATCATCAACAAAAACCATTGCGTTGGGATGATTATCAAATAAGGCATGAAGCAGGCTGGCATCCTTTTTCAACTGAAGCGACTCTGCATTTATGTTCTTGTTCTTTTTCGTCATATAGTTCAAATTTAGCGATTTCGGGCTGTTATTCCAATTGGCAACAGCCTAGCCTTTAAGTTTTAGTCCGAATTTTTTGAGTTTTTCGATGAGCAATTTCATCGAAATGGGTTTGGCCATATAATCGTCGCAACCCGCTTCAACAATCCGGTGTTCATCTCCACTCATGGCGAAAGCTGTGATGGCAACAATTGGCAAATCAGGCCTTTTGGCTTTGATAAGCTTTGTTGCTTCTAATCCATCCATTTCCGGCATTTTTATGTCCATCAGTATCAGTCCGATATCGTCACGTTTTTGTGCCAGTGCAACAGCTTCTTTGCCATCCACTGCCCTTAGCACCTCAGCCACAACCATTTGCTTCATCAAAAGTTCCAATACAAAATAATTGGAATCTTCGTCTTCGGCAATCAAAACCACCGGAGATGAGGCAAGGAGCTCTGTTGTTTCGGCCTTATTACCCATGTTTGTTTCATTCAACGGAAAAATCAAACTGAACCGGGAGCCTTTACCCTTCTCTGAAACAAGCTCAACCTTAGCTCCGAGTACCCGTGCAATGCCGTTAACAATGGATAATCCCAGGCCGCTTCCTTCAAAACGCCTGGCACTGCTCTGATCTTCCTGCGAAAAATATTCAAAGATTTTTGTCTGGTATTCTTTGCCAATACCGATTCCGGTGTCGGAAACGAATATCTTTAATTCGTCACCCACCGGTGTACAACCAAGTATCACCTCTCCCTGGCGCGTGAATTTGAGGGCATTTGATAGCAAATGGTGAAGGGATTTCGTCAATAATTCTTCATCGGTTTGCAGGCTTACGTCACTATTTGCACAGTTTATTTCGGTTCGGAAATTGATTCCTTTGGATGCAAATTTCCTTTCAAATTTAGCTGCTGAGGATTTGAAAACCTCATGCAATTTCACTTGTTTCCCGTATTTCTCCATATTCTGCGAAGTAAGCAGGGAGATATCCATATAGTCGGTTATGGTTTGTATCAGTCGGTCGGAGCTTTCCTGAATGATCTCGAGTAGTTCGTTAATTTCGGCCTGACTAATTTCGGGATCGCTCATCAGGTTGGCTGCGCCCAAAATGCCGTTAAGTGGCGTACGCACCTCATGCGAGATATTATTCAGAAAATTGGTTTTCAGCCTGTCGCTTGCTTCAGCCAGGGCCATGGCATCTTTTAAAGTGTTTTCTGCTTTAATTTTATCTGTTACATCATTTACCAAAACCAACCGTAAATTTTTGCCTGAAGGCGAAGGAATCGCATGTGAAATAACTTCTACATCCATTAATTGGCCATCCTTGGTTTGATGGCGCCAATTGCGACTTTTCCGATATTCAGAAGTCTCTTTCCGAATGTTTTCGTGCAATAAGCTTACATCTTCCTTTGGTCTGATCATCTCGATAGTCATGGCTTTAAACTCTTGCTCCGTATAACCATAAACTTTGGTAGCCACATAATTTACTTCTTCAAACTTCAGGGTATCTACATCATAGATAAACATGGGTAACGGACTGTTTAAAAACATATTACGATAGCGTACCTCACTTTCGCGCAAACTTTCGGACAGCTGGCGAACCATCGTAATATCTTCTTTCACAGCAATATAATGAGTCATATAACCTTCATCGTTTATTACAGGAGCAATGGTAGCTTTCTCCCAGAACAAGCTTCCATCTTTTTTACGGTTATGAAATTCACCAGTCCAGATTTGTCCATTTTGCAGTGTTTTGTACATCTCGATGTACTCTTCTTTCGGTTTTTCGCCCGAAGCAAAAACACGCGGATTTTCACCAATCAATTCGTGCGGCAGATAACCGGTAACCTCTGTAACGCGTGGATTAACATATTCCACAGTTCCATCCAGGTCGGTTACGACTATAGAAACCGGCGATTGCTCAACGGCTCGTGTAAGTTTCATCAGCTCCAGTTCAAACGACTTACGCTCGGTAATGTCCAAGATGGCAACGATCAGAAATGCTTTCCCTGCCATGCTATATGACTCGGCCGAAAGCAAACCGGTTTTCTCATTTCCTGTTCTGTCGATGAAGTTTAGTTCTGATTGATAATTGATGCCCAGCTTTGCTTGTTCGGCAATAATCTCTTTAAACACCGATTGATTGATAAACTTGAGCTCATTAATTTTTTTGCCCAAAGCCATCTCGTGGGTGAAGCCCGTAAATCTGCACCAGGAATCATTGGCATCGATGATCTTATAATCATCCAGGGCAACCAACATCTTAGCTACCGGACTGGAATAGAACATCTTGCTAAAACGCTCTTCTGATTCTTTCAGGCTTCTGTTTGCTGCCATCTGTTCCGAAATATCTTCAAAAATCCCCACCCCGCCACTAAAATTATCGTTGGCATCAAAAAAGGGTGTAAACAAGCTTTTGATCTCAACTTTTCGTCCGGAGGTGTATGAAACGTAAGGTCCTGTGAAACCTGAAAGTTCACCTTCCGAAACACTAACTAATGCCTTTTTGAAATTAGGATCAGGCAGCTTATTCATGTCGAGGCCAATCAATTCTTCAATTGGTGTGCCAATGATTTCCGAAAAACTTGGATTACAACTTGTTAAGATCAACTGCTGATCAAAACCAATCATCCCTATCGGCGCATTTTCAAAAATCTGCCTGAACCGTTCTTCCGATTGTCTGAGATTTTCTTTAGCCTCAATAAGCTCAGTGATATCGTAACCAATAGCGATTGTTGTCTTATGTCGGGTGGCGTGGTTATTAAAAAGATTTGTCGTACTCCAGATCACCTTTCTGATTGTACCGTCCTTTCTGCTGATTGCAACTTCTTCGTCAACAAGTGACATGCCCTTATCCAGCACGCCTTTGATCATTTCATCCAAATTGGGAGCGGCTACTATTTTAAAAAACCCCTGGATTGGTTGCCCTAAAACCTCAGATTCTTTATATCCCGTAAGGATTTCGGCAGCCTTATTAAAACGTGTCACAGTCAGATTTTCGTTCCATTCAACAATTGGTGCCTGCACACTATTGATCAGATTCTTGAGATACTTATTATCTTCTTCCACCTGTAGTTCATTCCGTTTGGATTGATCAATGTCGATATGCGTTCCCAGCATCCTGACTGCTTTGCCCTTGTCGTCCCTTTCAACAATTTTTCCTATCGAGAGGGTCCATCTCCATTCACCCGATTTGGTTTTCTGCCGAAACTCAGCACGGTATTCCGAAACTTTTCCGTCAATATAATCGTTGTATTTCTTAAGAACTTTCTCTCTGTCATCGGGATGCATCCGGCTTATCCAAAATTCAGTGGTTTCTTTGAACTCATTTGGATCGTATCCTATCAGCCTGGCATACTGATCGGTGACTACTATTTCACCGGTTTGAATAAAATGATCATACAGACCCTGATTAGATGCTTCGAGCACCAGGCCAAGCCTCTCGCCGGCATCAAACAAAAGCTTATCTGCTTGTTTGCGGTAGGTGATATCGAGATTTACACCTTTAAGGTGAGTTAAAGTATCTTTTTCAAAAACAGGGACAACTTCGTTTTGCAGCCAACGCACTTGCCCGTTGGGCCAGATAATTCTGAAATTATACGAGATGGGTTTGCGTTCGGCGGTAAGCTTGTCCAGCGTATTCTTCACCCAGGCCCGATCGTCGGGATGCACGCAACCGGCAAAATAATCCCAATCAGGTTCCAGGCTGAAAGGTTCCAGCCCCATCAACCGGAAATTGTTTTCGGACCATTTGATCTTTTTGGTTTTCATATCCATTTCCCAGCTCCCCATCAGTGCAAACTGCTGTGAAAAATTAAGCAATGTCTCACTTTCTATCAGCTTTAACTCTGCTTGTTTTTTTGTGGTGATATCCCTGGATACCCCCATCACTCCAACAGGTTTGCCATCCTTGTCGTGTACAAATTTCAAAGCGGCCTCCACCCATATTTTCTTGCCGCTGGCATGGATCTCATTAATTAAGATGGTACGGGTATAATCAGGCGGATTTTCGCCCCTGAGTTCTTTGCTGTATTCTTCTTCAAAAACCTCTTTGACCAGTTGCCTGCTTTCCGGAGTGAGCACATCATTGAGGTGTTGTTTCAAGGTTTCTTCAACCGTATAGCCATTCATTTTTTCAACAGCAGGACTGATGAAGACGTAATTAAGGTCCATATCCAGGATAAACAAAATATCAGAGCTGTTTTCGGTGATCATCTGAAACAGCTTTTCCTTGGCTTCCAACTGATTCAAATAAGCATCATTCTCGCGTAAAAGCTTCCGGTGCCGATAGGCTTCTATCACAGCGAAAGGCAGCCTTTTCATATTTTCTTTAATCACATAATCATCAGCACCCTGCCGCATACAATTCACAGCCACTTCTTCGTTTTGTGAGCCGGTGATAATGATGAAAGGCATGTGGGCATCAAAATTGCGGGTGATTTCCAAAGCCTGTAAACCATCAAATTGCGGCATCCAATAATCAGAAATCACCACATCCGGTTTAAACTCTTCGAGAGCTTTAGCAAAATCATCGGCATTATCAACCAGCAACGAGTCAGAAATATCGATTTCCTTCTTTATGATTTCGAATGCCAAATGATAATCCATGGCAACATCTTCAGCAAAAAGTATCCTTAGATTTTGAGTCATAACATCCAATTTACAAACATTAAAAAGCCATCTGAAAGGCGATTGAGGATTAAAGCCTGAAAACTACAAATCAACAATTTATCATTCATCTCCTGCACCAAAAAAAATACAGTAGAAACTGCATTCCGTTACTTTAATCCTCTAATTGCCATACATTAAAATGGGGGGAATTTCATGTAAGTTCTTCACATTTAAATTAATACCTCTATTTTACTAACATCTAATCTTTTCAAAGACTAAAATTGTCAGCTAATATAAGTATAACCAACAAGAAATGCAATAGTTATGCAAACGAAAATTCGAACTTAGCAGTGAAACAGGATTAAATCAGGGGCTGGTTGATGAAAAAATGCTAAAAAGTCTGTTTAACGACGAGCTTTCCCATTGTTAAAAGCTTTTCGCAAATGGCATGAAGCACTTTCGGGCGTGACATCAATCCTTGCTGCCTGAACGCTATCAGTCCTTCGCCCGGATTCTCAGCTTTACCTTCCCAAACATTCACACGGTCTGCCATCCTAAGTTGCCAGGCCAAAGCCGAAACAGGAGAGCTGTCGGGATATTCATCCGGGTCTTCATCCAACAAGTGAAACACCTGATTGAGCGTGACAAGTCCTTCGGTAACCAATTCAATACCCTCAATCTCGTAGGCAGGAGGTGTGATGGGGTTGTTATCCTTTTTAACATTTACAATGGTGTTTTTTTCACGAGCCACTATTTTGGATGAGGTGCCACCACTCACCATATGAATGCCTTCGCTGTTCAGGAAATCCTTTACCATCTTTTTGTCATCACTTTTGTTGACCGGCGGACCGCTTAACCAGTTCACAATAATTCCCCGGCGGTTTACGGCTGTCAACACCGTGCAATCATCTCCTTTGCCAGCAGGCCAGTAGGCGCGTGCCTGTGCATGGATATCTGTAACCAGGGCATCTCCATCCAAATGCGCTACGGGCAAGTCAGCCTGAATAAATCGTCTCACGCCATCAGATTCCCAGCCCATCGGGAAATGCTTGCCAATGCCGGCCTGCGTGATGCCATCCGACATCAGCAGCAAAGCCTCCCCTTTGGCAACCGTACAAGCTGATTCGTGAATAACGGCTTTGTTCTCGGTATAAATACGACCTTTCAACACCTGAGCCAGACGCTTGTTAAGAAGTAAAGGCGGCGGCATTTCATAGCTTAAAACAGTGGATTGACCATTATTGAGGATGCGTGCCAGCGTGAAAACAGCAAAAGGATCCTTCGTGCCCCAGGCTTTGTTCATGGTTTGGGTTAATGCCTTAAATGCCTCGCGCAAGCTGGCTCCCATAGCCAGCATGGTTTTGAGGCGCGAAACACACATGCTCGCTGCGATATGCGCCTTAATACCCGATCCGATTCCATCGGCCAAAATTAATGTTGTAGCCTGATTGTCGCGATAAACGTCCCAGGCATCACCACAGGGATCGCCTTTCTTTTTGGGAGATTGCGCCGCAAACACATCGGTATGGATATACATAAAACCTCCGCAATTTATTTTTGGATTGAATCAATGAGTTTGTTAAGCAAAACCTCCCCTTTTGCCGTATGATCACCCAAAAAACGGGCCAGCTCCTGCGCCATCTCAATCTGATGTTCAATCAGCGACTGCGCCTGCAAAACTGTTTCAGCTTTAATCTCGTTCAGCTTTTCGGTATTACTTTGCAAGGCAGTGATATCCATGAAAATACCGACAAATTGATTTTGTTCGGGTAAGGCATAACACATCAGATGACACACCAGGTTGTAATTGGCAAAAGTGACGGTTTTTCGAATAAGCTGCTCACTGCCCGTCGAAAGCTGTTCAAACACATCAGGATCAATCAAATAAGAGATTGGCCTGCCCACCAAAGCCTCTGAACAACTGAACATCTTCCTGAAGGCCGGATTCATGTGGATGATATGCAGCTTATCATCGAGCATCACAATACCATTGGGATCGTGCCTGATCATCATTTCAAACTTTTGCTCGGCCATCCTGCGCATATAAGGCATGCACATCTCAGGCTCGGCCAGTCCTTCGAGCACGGCAACGGCTTTTTCGCGACAGCTGTTGTATCCGCAGGCCATGCAGTTCAGCTCGTCCTCTTTGGAGAACTTCCCGATCGAATTCAATACTTCCTGAATCTGGTCTTCTGAATATACCACATTATTTTTGTGATGCGGTGGATACAAGGCAGATAAATCAAACGCTAATTCATGCCCAGATTCAGCAGTTTTGTTAATGGAAGCATAATCCATCACTGCTTCGCGTTGTTCGAAAAGCGTTTTTTGTTTTCTGGCCAAAGGTCCGTTGATACAACCCTGACTGCAAAAAAGCGGTTCTACAATCCAGTGACTTTTAGCTGAAACCGGCATAGATTTCAGAACTGCCTCCAAGGTATCGAAACCACTAATGGCCAAATGTTTACTCTCCAAACGATCGGCTTTTAGTCCGGCCGTTTTCAGCAGACCACCCTCAAGCGGAAACAAACGTGCCGAATCGCCTACCTGTCCATCGAACTTACTCTCTTCGCACTGATCCAGTTTCACCTCGCACAGCACAAAAAGCTTGTCGAGTTCTTCAAAAGTGAGAACGGCATCCACCAGACCCTTTGCGTTTTCGTCCTTTGCTTCGGATTTTTTGGCCACACAGGGCCCAACAAAAACAATTTTTGTCTTTCCCAGTTCCTTTCTGAGCATTTTGGCATGAACCAACATAGGCGACAGCACCGGCACCAGTTCGCGGGCATGTTCACCGGCATATTGCCTGATGTAATTGACAACGGCCGGGCAAGCCGTGCAAATGTGATGCTGTTCCGGATTTTGCCTGATATAATCAGCCGTGGCATGTGCCGAATAATAGGCTCCTTCGGCCGTTTCTCCAACATAGGCTGCACCCGTTGCCCTCAAAGCCGATGGGATCCGCTTTTGTTCCCATTCTGAATAACTACCGGCAAATGAAGGAGCTACGCTAAAGGCTACTGGCAAGCCCTGTTCCAGCCATTCGAAAACCGCATGAACATCAGTTCGGTAAGCTTTGGCATGTTGCGGACACTCGGCAATGCAGGTGCCACAGGCAATACAATTTTCAGTTACCACATGTGCCTGTCCGTTTTCCATACGGATGGCATGTACCGGACAAACCCTCACACAACGGTAACAATCGCGGCACTTGGCTTCGTTCGTAAAAACTATTGCATTGCTTGTGGCTGTTTGCTGCATTTTCATGTCAAATAATTTTAGGCATTTTCAAGGTTTAATAAAGAACCTATCCTGTTGATCTCATTGTTTAACAGCTGTGTCACTTTCTCAAAAGTAGCCTGCTCGATCACCTGCTGGTTTACGCGCACAACAGGTCCGCGGTCGCAACGCTCGAAACAGAAAGTAGCTTTCACGTCCACCATTTCTTCCTGACCTTCGAAGCCTACGATATCCTCCAACTTGTTTTCGGTGACGTATTCCATGAGTCTGCGCAGCAATTCCTGCGAACCTTTCACAAAACAATTGGTTCCAACGCACACACAAACCTCAATTTTAGGATGATCGGTATCTCTGATCGTAAGCAACTGATTATTTATTCTTTTGCGGCCATGATAATGGGTATGTAATAATTCGTGTGCTTTTGATCCGCCAACCTCACCCAGGGTGAGTTGATACAACTCTTTTACATAAGGATTTTCCTGTGCTTTATGCAGTTGCAACTGCTTGTCAACATTGTAAATAGCATTGATTCTTTTCTCGCGGAAATCAGGCTCAAAGTTAACGGGCTGGCCACCGCCGGCGATGCAACCTCCCGGGCAAGCCATTATTTCAATCAGGTCGTAATCTGATTGTCCGGATACGATCTGATCGCATAATTGTCGTGCATTGCTCAGGCTATGTACCACACCAAGTTTAAGCTTAACAGCACCCAGCTCAAGTTCGGCGGTGCGGATGCCATCCATCCCGCGTACCATTTTAAAATCACTTTGAAGCAGTTTTTCACCCGTAATTTTTTCGTAGGCAAACCTCAAAACAGCTTCACTCACACCGCCTGTATTGCCAAAGATTACCCCTGCTCCTGTTTTGAAACCCATCGGAAGGTCGAAAGATTCAGGCGTCAGTTTGCGGAAATTGATTCCGGTTTCATGAATCATCCTGCCCAATCCTTCAGTGGTAAGCACATGATCCACTTCGGCAATGCCATCATGAATAAATTCCTCACGTTTTGCCTCAAATTTTTTGGCTGTGCAGGGCATGATAGAAACGATTACAAGCTGTTCGGGTTTTATTCCCAGCATCTTGGGCAATATCTCACGTGCCACACTGCCAAACATCTGCTGTGGCGATTTACAACTCGAAAGGTTCGGAAGCAGCGAAGGATAGTATTGTTCAGCGAATTTCACCCAGCTAGGGCAGCAGGACGTAAACTGTGGGAGTTTTTCGCCTTTGAGTTTTCTTTCGATAAACTCGGTAGCTTCCTCAAAAACAGTGAGATCAGCAGCAAAAGAAGTATCATAAACCTGATCAAAACCCAATCTTTTGAGGGCAGCCACAATCTGTCCCGTAGTGATACTTCCGGCGTCCATTCCAAAACCTTCGCCCAGTGCAACACGCACTGCAGGAGCCAGTTGTGCCACCACATATTTGTCAGGATTGTTAATGGCTTTCCACACTTCTTCCGTTTCAGGTTTTGGGGTGAGGGCACCAACCGGACAAACCGCCACGCACTGTCCGCAATACACACATTCCACATCCGCCAGGCTTTTCAAAAATGCCGGGGCAACTGTAGTTTTAGCACCTCTGTTAACAAAATCAATAGCCCCAACAGATTGAATCTCTTTGCAAGCCCTCACGCAATCGCCGCACAACACACATTTGTTAGGGTCGTGAAGGATGCTCCAGGATTTGTTATCAATTGGTTCTATCTTGTCAGTTTTCTTAAACCTGATTTTATCCACACCCAATCGGCGTGTCAAATCCTGCAATTTGCAATTGTTTGAACGCGAACAGCTGGGGCAGCTCACGTCATGGTTTGCCAGCAAGAGTTCCAGATTCACCTTGCGGATTTGGCGCACTTCCTGGGTATTGGTTTTAACGACCATTCCATCGCGCGGAGGCACCGAACAAGTAGCCTGAATTCCCATGCCATCGATATCGCTCACACACAATCGACAGGCACCATAAGTACTTAAATGCGAGTGATAACAAAAAGTTGGAAGTTCGATATCGGCTTTACGAATGAGCTCCAGCACATTTTTTTCGTTCTCAATCGGAATGTCTCTTCCGTCTATGTTGATGATTCCTTTTGTTTCCATTTTAGTATTTTTTTCTGATTTAACGCTGATTTGATTTTAGGAGGTTTACCTCTGCTAAACATTAATTAAAGCCAATAATCGCATCAAACTTACATACCTGATGACATACGCCACATTTTGTACAAACCTCAGCATCAATAAAATGCAATTGCTTTTTCTCGCCACTAATGGCACCAACAGGGCATTTTCGGGCACAGGCCGTACAACCGATGCACTTCTCAGGATCGATGCTGATGCTTGCCAATGCCTTGCAGTTGTTCGTTGGGCAACGTTTGTTGTGAATGTGTTGCATATATTCCTCCCGAAACTTCACAATGGTCGAAAGTACCGGACTTGGAGCGGTTTTTCCCAAACCGCAGAGGGAAGCCTTTTTCACCACCTGACCAACTTCCTCGAGCAGATCAAAGGTTTCCTGCGTGGCAGTTCCATCGATGATTTCATCGAGCAACGAAAGCATTTGTTTGGTTCCTTCGCGGCAGGGCACGCATTTGCCACAGCTTTCGCTCTGCGTAAAATTCATAAAAAACCGTGCGATCTGAACCATACAGGATTGTTTGTTCATCACAACCAAACCGCCAGAACCAACCATAGCACCTTTGGCAATCAGGTTGTCGTAATCAAGAGGAAGGTCCAGATCTTCTTCGGTAAGACAACCTCCGGAAGGGCCGCCAATCTGCACGGCTTTAAAACCTTCTCCGGTAACTTTCCCGTCATCATCCGTAACGCCTCCGCCAATATTATAGACGATCTCCCGCAAAGTAGTCCCAAAAGGCACTTCTATCAAACCTGTATTGGCCACATGACCTGTTAAGGCAAACGTTTTGGTGCCTTTGGAATTTGCTGTTCCGTAAGCATTAAACCATGTTGCGCCATTGCGAATAATGAGCGGCACAGCAGCCAGCGTTTCCACATTGTTGATTACTGTGGGCTTTCCGAAGAGGCCTTTTTGAGCCGGGAACGGAGGTTTGGGCATCGGCATGCCACGTTTTCCTTCGATTGAAGCCATCAAAGCCGTTTCTTCCCCGCAAACAAAAGCGCCGGCACCTTCCATGATGTGGATAAACATATCATGGCCGCTGTCGAAAATATTCTCGCCCAGCACACCAGCGTCCATCGCATCCTCAATGGCCTTGCGCATGCGCGAAACTGCCAGCGGATATTCGAGCCTCACATAAACATAAGCTTCATCAGCACCTACTGCACGCGCCGCGATCATCATGCCCTCGAGCACGCGATGAGGATTGCCTTCCATCAGACTGCGATCCATAAAAGCGCCCGGGTCGCCTTCGTCGCCATTACAAATCACATATTTTTTCTCGCTTGGCTCCTGCAGTGTCAGTTGCCATTTTTTTCCAGTTGGGAAGCCACCGCCTCCGCGACCACGCAAACCGGATTCGAATATCGTCTGACAAACATCCTCAGGTTTCATCTCAGTGAATGCCTTTTCGGCAGCCTGATAGCCATTATGCGCAATATACTCGCGGATATTTTGGGGGTCAACATGTCCGCATTCACCCAAAACCAGGCGATTTTGTCTTTTGTAAAAGGGGATTTCTGTCTGACCCTTGCTGCGACTGCCATCCACAGGATTCTTGTAAAGTAATCTTTCGATCACCTCATCCTGAATCAAAGATTTTTCAACGATTTCCGGCACGTCTTCCACTTTCACTTTGGTGTACATGGTTTCATCCGGAAGAATATTCACCAAAGGTCCTTGCGCACAAAAACCCTGACAGCCACTACCTGTAAGCTGAATGGTTTTGTGATCATCGTGATAATTTAGCTCCAGTTCAACAAAGAGCGACATGCCGGCTTCCTGAACTGCTTTTTCGAAAGCTTCATAAACTTTTAAAGCACCATTTGCGATACATCCGGTTCCGGCACAGATTACCACCCGCTTGTGAATGCGTTCTGCCGCCCGATTGTAGGATTGTTTTACCTCTCTGAGGTCTGTTTTTGCAAGTGTTTCCATGGTAACAATATTTTTAAAGGCTAGGATGCACTAGCCATTTCGGTTTCTTTTTCAATAATTTGTTTTAATATCTCGCTGCAACGCGCACTGTTCACCTCGCCATAAACCTGCTCGTTGATCACCATAACAGGTGCCAATCCGCAGGCCCCCAAACAACTCACCGCTTCGATGGTAAACAGCATATCGTCAGTGGTGTGTTTTTCTTTATTCAACTTGAGTTGCGAACGTAAAGTGTCGAGCAACTTGGAAGAACCTTTCACGTGACAAGCTGTTCCGTCACATACCTTGATTACATATTTTCCTTTTGCTTCGAGCGAAAAATGAGCATAAAATGTGGCTACGCCATACACTTCGGCAACAGGCATATCGAGTGCTGTAGCCACATAGGTAAGAACTTCCTGAGGAAGAAAGCGATAAACCTCTTGCACTTCCTGCAAGATTGTTATCAATCTGGTTTTTTGATACTTATGCTTTTGAATGATTTCAAGCACCTGATCAAATTGTCTGATTTTGTTATTCGTTTCTGTTTTCATGACAATATCTTTATCTTTCTAAAAATGAATCAATTCTATTTTTCTCTTACATTTTCCAGTTTGTTTAGGATCACAGCCAGATTAGCATAAATATGTGTATCCTGCACAATAACATGTTTTGGTACTTTGAGCGAAACCGGTGCAAAATTCCAAATGGCTTTGATGCCCCAGCCTACCATCAGGTCGGCAATTTGTTGTGCTGCTGAGGAAGGCGTTGTAATGATGCCAATATTGATATGTAATCTTCCGGCCAAATCGCGGAATTTGCCCAGATCAAAAACCGGCACACCAGCAATATCATGTCCAACCTTCTTTTTATCCGTATCAAAAGCCGCCACGATTTTCATTCCTGCCTCGCGGAAACCCTGATATTGTATCAAGGCACTGCCTAAAAAACCGGCACCAACCAAAAAAGCCTCATGCTTGCGGTTGAAGCCAAGAAACTCTTCCAGAATTTCAACCAGTTTATCAACAAGGTAGCCCACCCTGGGTCTTCCTGTTGCTCCGGCATAAGCTAAATCTTTGACCACCTGTGTAGGATCGAGATTAAAAAACGCTGCCAGCCGGGGCGCTGAAATGTACTCCTGACCTTCTTGCTTAAGTTGCCTGAGCAGGGTGAGATAAGCAGGCATACGTCTGATTGTAGGTTCCGGTACAGCAACCAGTTTTTTATCTTCGTGTAGCATTGACTTTTCCATGACGCAAATTTTTATGCAGCAAAAATAAAGAATTATTTCTCTAATTAAAGATATTTTTCTTTATTAGATGAAATTTAGAGTAAGTCTAAATAAAGAATAAGAAGACAATTATCATTTTGATAAAAATCTTATTTAATTGTTTTTTAGTTATTTAAAATCATTTGATTCATAATTTGTCATATTATTAATAAGAGAATTTATTCCTTATTTGGAACAATTTCAAATCAACTAATTCCAAGATAAAATTCTTTATTAAAAGTTGATCAGAGATTTCATTCGATATGCATGGTTTTACACCTCGAAAAAATGAGTAGTTTTGCTTCCGAAATTTTCAAGATATGGATAAACCGCCCCGTCAAACCAAACACGAACTATTTTTGAATTATAAAATCTGGCTTTCAGGACTGACTGGAAATGGCCGGATAAGTGATACTACCTTTGAGCTACTTGCAAAAATAAAAGAACTGGGTTCTATCAAACTGGCTGCACAAGCCTGTGATATCAGTTACCGCAAGGCCTGGGGAGATATTGAAGAAGCCGAAAAAATGCTGGAGTATCAGTTGATCGATAAGCAACGCGGCGGAAAAGACGGCGGACATTCGCAACTCACTCCTTCATGCATCAAACTTTTGGAGGCCTATGACGCCCTGCACCAAAAATTTGACGACAGCGTGGAAGCTGCCTTTGAAGACTTCAGAAAAGCCATGCTTCAAAAACCATCATCAGAATGAAATTGAGAAAAATTTTGCTGCTCTTAGCAAGTGTTTTTATCTTTCAGGCTTGCCAAAACGAAAGTGGGCAGGCACTTGTAATTTTTCACGCCGGAAGTTTGAGCTATCCCCTCAAAAAACTCACAGAAGATTATCAACAAACACATCCTGAACAGCAGTTTCAGCTGGAATCTGCCGGCTCGCTCAACACCATCCGCAAAGTAACAGACCTGAACCAACAAGCTGATATTATTGCTTCTGCTGATTATAATCTGATCAGCGAAATGCTCATCCCAAATCATACCGCCTACAACATCGCTTTTGCTGCAAACAGTATTGTGCTTGCTTATACCGATCAATCGGCTTATGCAGATGAAATCACAAGCGAAAACTGGATTGAAATTTTGCAAAAAGAAGATGTAAAAATTGGCGCATCCGACCCCAACGCAGATCCATGCGGATACAGAACACGGCTTACTTTGCAACTGGCAGGAGAATTAAAAGAAATTCCAAATCTGACCAATCTCATCCTGGAAGAAGGCCGTTATTACGAACGCCCCAAGGAAACAGATTTGATTGCCTTGTTGGAAACTCAAACCATCGACTACTTTTTTATTTATGAAAGTGTTGCCAAACAGCATCATTTCAAAACGGTTGTGTTCTCAGATTCGATTAATCTCAGCCGGCCCTTGCTCAACGATTGGTACGGGCAGGCAAGTATCAAAGTAAGAGGCAGCAGCCCGGCAGATAGTTTATTGATTCGCGGAGAAGCCATTATTTATGGCATCACTGTTTTAGAAGAAAGCCCATCCAATCAAGCTGCCTGGGATTTTGTGGCTTATCTACTTGATCCTGAACAAGGAACGAAAATAATTGAAGCCGCAGGTCAACGGCCGCTCATCCCGGCTCTTATCAACACAAACCGAATACTTCCTGAAAGAATTAAACCCTTAGTAACCATAAAAGAAAATCTATAAAAACAAAAGCTATGAAACAGATTTGTCCGACATGCGACATCAAGCCAGCCCTCGAAAGGCTGGGAATCAAAGCAATAAACCACGGAGCCAGCACAGGTGCCGAGTGGATTGAAACATCCGGAGAACAACTCGACAGCTATTCATCCTGCGATGGGCAGTTGATTGCCAGCGTAAGGCAAGGCACCTGGGATGACTATCAAACCATCATGGACAAAGCTCAGGAGGCTTTCAAATACTGGCGCATGGTTCCTGCTCCCAAAAGGGGAGAAATCGTGAGGCAGATGGGTCTTGAATTCCGGCGTCACAAGGAAGACCTCGGAAGGCTTGTCAGCTACGAAATGGGGAAAATTTACCAGGAAGGCCTGGGCGAAGTACAGGAAATGATTGACATTGCCGATTTTTCGCTTGGAATTTCGCGTCAGCTCTACGGCTACACCATGCATAGCGAACGTGAACGCCATCGCATGTACGATCAGTATCATCCGCTGGGCGTTGTTGGCGTGATTACTGCCTTTAACTTTCCTGTTGCCGTTTGGGCCTGGAACGCCATGATAGCGCTGGTAACTGGTAATGTTGTGCTCTGGAAACCTTCGTCAAAAGTGCCACTTTGCGCTGTAGCCATTCACAATATTATTGCTGATGTGCTCAAACGCAACGAAGTGCCCGAAGGCGTAACCAACCTGATCATTGGAAGCTCCAAGCATATTGGCGACAACTTCCTTTCAGATAAACGCGTTCCGCTAATTTCGTGCACCGGCAGCACTGCTGTTGGCCGTCGTGTTGGCCGTATTGTAGGCGAACGTCTGGGAAGAACACTGCTGGAACTTGGTGGAAACAATGCCATCATTATCTCTGAAAAAGCCGATCAGGATATGGCTTTGCGTGCTACTTTGTTTGGTGCCGTAGGAACAGCCGGACAACGTTGCACCTCAACCAGACGATTGATCATCCATGAATCAATTTATGATGGCTTTGTCGAAAAGTTAAAAAATGCCTACAGCCAAATTCGCATTGGCTGTCCGCTCGATCCGGATGTGCTGGTGGGGCCGCTGATCGACAAAAGTTCGGTAGAAGCATTTAAATATGCGCTGGAACAGATCGTTAGCGAAGGCGGAAAAATTATTTATGGCGGAGAAGTGCTCGAAGGAAAGGGCTATGAATCTGGATGCTATGTTGCTCCTGTTTTGGCCGAAGCCGAAAATCACTATCATATCGTACAAGAAGAAACCTTCGCACCTATTTTATATTTGATGAAATATAAAACCATGGATGAGGCAATTGCAATGCACAATGGTGTGCCACAAGGTTTGTCGTCAGCAATTTTCAGCACCGATATGCGCGAAACCGAAAGATTTTTATCCCATGAAGGCTCTGATTGCGGCATTGCCAACGTAAATATCGGTACTTCCGGGGCAGAAATTGGAGGTGCTTTTGGAGGTGAAAAAGACACAGGCGGCGGACGCGAATCCGGCTCTGATTCATGGAAAGCTTATATGCGTCGCCAAACAAATACCATTAACTTCAGCGATGAGCTTCCCTTTGCACAGGGAATTAAATTTGTTTTGTAACACTTTAAAAGTGACATTCAAAAGCTGAGCAGAAAACCTGTTCAGCTTTTTGTTTTTACAATCAAAATCGGTCTAATTTTGCCTGCTGTTTAAATCAATTCCTTTTTATGCAACAATACCCGGGTGAATTAGCTGCTTTGCTGGTCGCTGTCTTTTGGACTATCACTGCACTCTCATTCGAAATGGCCAGCAAACGCGTTGGTTCATTGGCTGTTAACATCATTCGCCTGGCCTTTGCTTTGGTGTTTCTGAGCATTTTCGGTCTTGTTTTTAGAGGTTTACCCATGCCCACAGATGCCGGAAGTCATCAATGGATCTGGCTGAGCTTGTCGGGCTTGGTAGGTTTTGTGTTCGGTGATTATTTTCTTTTTCACAGCTACCGCCTGATCAGCTCACGGATCGCCATGCTGATAATGACTTTTGTGCCACCGGTTACCGCTTTGCTCGGTTTTTTATTTTTAAACGAACGCATGAGCTGGATGCATCTGGCCGGAATGACGCTTACCGTAAGCGGCATCGCCATCACTATTTTCAGCCGTGAAAAAGGAAAAAAAATTCAGCTTAAATATCCCATTAAAGGATTATTCTACGCCTTCCTGGGCGTTTTGGGACAAGCCGGAGGTCTGGTGCTCAGCAAATACGGCATGCAGGATTACGACGCTTTTGCTTCGACACAAATCAGGATAATTGCTGGTTTTTTAGGTTTTGCCCTGATCATTCTTTTCTGGGGTAAAATGCCGCTTATTGTCACGGCATTCAAAAATACCAAAGCCTTGTGGGGCATTACTTCAGGCTCATTTTTCGGGCCCTTTCTTGGTGTTTCTTTTTCGCTGGTTGCCATTCAATACACCTCAACCGGAATTGCAGCTACCCTGATGGCCATCGTACCTATTTTAATTATTCCTCCGGCCGCTATCTTCTTCAAACAGAAAGTTGGTATGCTTGATTATATCGGTGCTTTGGTAAGTGTTTTTGGGGTTGCGCTGTTTTTTGTGTAAACCCTTTCCCATCCAAAACCAGCCGGTTACTTTCCCATTTTGTATCAAAATCGGAAAACCCTAACTTTGGGCTGGAAAAAAACGGGGAAATCCCATTGTTATAAACCAAAACTTCTTCAGGATGAAAAAATTTATCATTTTCGCTGTGCTACTGATAGCTTTCTTTAGCATTCAGGCACAAGACAACAAAGACAACGAGAATATCTATCAGTTTGAAATGCTCACCGAAGTGCCACACACCGATGTAAGAAGCCAGGATCGGTCGGGAACGTGCTGGAGCTTTGCCGGAACTGCTTTTGTAGAAGCTGAAATTCTGCGTATCAAAAACATTAAGCTCGACCTTTCGGAAATGTTCAATGTGAGGTATGCCTATCACAACAAAGCTGAAAAACTTGTGAGGCTGCATGGCAACCTGAATATGGGCCCCGGCGGTGGTTTCAGTGATGTCCTTGGTGTGGTTGACCAATTCGGTATGATTCCCGAAAAGGACTATTCCGGAATGGTAATTGACGAAGACAAGCATATTCACGGCGAAATGGATGCAGTTTTTGATGCCTATACGGGTGCTGTGATGAAGAACAAAAACAGAAAACTAACACCTGTGTGGCTTAATGGCTTCGATTGCCTGCTCGATACTTATCTGGGTAGCGTGCCCAATGAGTTTACTTTTGATGGCAAAAGCTATTCTCCAAAAACCTTTGCAGCATTCTCAGGTTTTCAGCCGGAAGATTATATCGAGCTGGGCTCTTACATACATCATCCTTATCATGAGGCTTTTATACTCGAAATTCCGGACAACTGGATGTGGAGCGAAGTAACAAACCTTCCGCTTGACGAAATGATGAGCACCATCGATCATGCCCTTAAAAAAGCTTATGTGGTTGGCTGGGATGCCGATGTAAGCGACAAAGGTTTTTCATGGAAAAACGGTGTTGCCATTGTGCCCGAAGACGAGCCCTCTAAATTTATGGGCGCTACCAAAGACAGTCTGGCTGATTTAAGCACCAATGAAAGGGAAAAAGCACTTTATGCTTTCGAACAAATCTTAAAGGAAAAAGAAATCACACCTGAATTGCGTCAAACTGCTTTTGATAATTACGAAACCACTGACGATCACTTAATGCTTCTTGTTGGCATCGCCAAAGACCAACATGGAAATAAGTATTATAAGGTGAAAAACTCCTGGGGCACCGAAGATCATGTTTATGAAGGTTACTTCTTTGCTTCAGAGGCTTTTGTAGCCTACAAAACCATCAGCATTCTGGTGCATAAAGATGCTGTGCCAAAAACCGTGAAAACTGCAATAGGATTATAAAATTCTCACGAATTAAGGTGGTTTTTCGTAACATTGCATACGGAAAACCACTTTTCGTATGGTTACAAAATACAGCTGGCTTCGGCTGGTTTTCATTTTTTTTAGCGGTATTGTGCTGCTTTTTGTGTTGGCACCGCTCCTTCGATTGATTCTGGCTCCCGGCCTCAGCGGATTGATTGAAGCTGCTTCTGATCAACAAGTTAGCCAAAGTATTTTTCGCACTTTAGGAATTGCGATGAGCACTACCGTGATAGCAGGATTTATAACCGTTCCTTTTGCCTGGCTTATGGCCCGGAGCCACTTTAGATTGAAATCCGTTATCAACGCCATTATTGATTTGCCGGTGATGATCCCGCATTCTGCTGCTGGTATTGCACTGCTTGGCATTATCAATCGCGAAAGCGTGCTTGGCCAGTGGGCTTCCTCTATCGGCATCAGTTTTATTGATCAGCCTGCAGGTATCGCCATTGCGATGGCTTTTGTGAGTCTTCCATTTTTATATAACGCCTCACGCGATGCTTTTGAAGCTCAAACCGGACTCTACGAAAAAGCAGCTTTAAATCTGGGAGCCAGTCAGTGGCAGACCTTTTATCTGGTTAGCCTGCCTATGGCTGCCAAAGGAATTTTAAGCGGTTATGTGATGATGTTTGGCAGGGCCATGAGCGAATTTGGTGCCATCGTAATTATTGCCTATCACCCCATGGTAACCCCGGTGATGATTTTCGATCGCTTCAATGCTTTCGGCTTAAAATCTGCTCAGGGCATTGCTGCACTTTTTGTGCTCATCAGCCTGATCGTTTTTATCAGTTTGAGGTTACTGGCTAAAAGACAATCCGATGCTCGAAATTAAAAGCTTACACAAAAAACTGGGTAGTTTCGAGCTGAAAGCCATTGATTTAAAGATTCAGCAAGGCGATTATTGTGTTTTGCTGGGCCCCAGCGGATCAGGTAAAACCCTGTTACTCGAATTAATATGCGGTTTTCAAAGGGCTGACCAGGGCGAAATATGGCTGGCAGGCAAAAACGTATCAAAGCTCCCGATCCAGCAACGCGGCACTTCGATGGTTTTTCAAAAGCCCGTACTTTTCCCGCATCTTTCGGTAAAATCCAACATGGCTTTTGCCCTACAAATCAACAAGATTGGCAGGAAAAAGATAAATAACAAAGTTGAGGAGCTGGCACATCAATTCCAATTAACACATTTGTTGAATCGCAAGCCCGGCCAGCTTTCTGGCGGTGAAGCACAGCGCGTTATGCTTGCCAGAGCACTTGCTGCAGAGCCATCGCTGTTACTACTTGATGAACCCCTTTCGAGTCTGGACGTGCTGCTGCGCTATGATTTAAGGAAATTACTTAAAGAGTTAAATAATAAGGGGACAACCATTTTGCATGTAACCCATGATTATGAAGAAGCTTTAAGAATGGCCAAAACCATCGGTATCATGCAATCGGGCAAACTGATACAGTGGGGCGGTCCGCAGGATGTTTTCCGAAATCCGGCTTCCACTTTTGCAGCTGAGTTATCAGGGCTCAAAAACTTTTTTGAAGCTGAATTACTTCCAGAAACAGCAAATGGCTTGCGAAAAGTATTGGTGCATGGAGTTTTACTTTTCACCCAAAGTGAACTGGACGCCGGCTTAGGTAAATTGGTGATTGACGAAAATCAAATTATTCTAAGTAAAGATATGCCCCATACGAGTGCCCAAAATAATTTGAAAGGCCATGTAAAACAATTCCAAATGACCTCTTATGGTTTCGAAATTGAGATAGATTGCGGAATTAACCTTATTGCCTACATTACGGAGTATTCGTTCGAAAGGCTGGCTCTGACTGTTGAATCTGAAGTTTATGTCAGTTTTAAAACATCCGCTGTCCGATATTTTACCACATAATTCAACTGGTGATTGAACACTCTTAATAAAACCTTGTTTAAAAGGTTTATGAAATTTCAATAACCCAACTTCTATGCTTTACAACATACTCCTCAAAAGTCATTCAGGTTTAAGGTGGCTGCTACTTTTCATGTTTATTGCAGCCCTGGTACAATTAGGCCGAAAAGCTTTTGGTAAAGCTGATATTAATGTGAAAAAGATCAGTCTTTATACCTTGATATTAGCTCATATCCAATTGCTGCTTGGTTTGGCTTTATATTTTATTAGTCCTAAGGTTATCTTTGATGCCGCCGCGATGAAAGACAGCATCCTTAGATTTTATTTAGTGGAACATATTAGTTTGATGCTCATTGCAATAATCATTTTAACTATCGGTTACAGCAAATCCAAGGCATTATTTGCACTTCCGGGCGGAGCTAAGAAAGCATTTTATTATTACTTCATCAGCCTCATACTGATACTTGTATCCATTCCATGGCCGTTCAGAATTCCAGTGGCTGGTTGGTTTTAAAAATGAATTAATTTCCAGAAAGAATAGCAGTTCCCAAAGAGCTGCTATTTTTTTTTTGCAGAAAAATAAATAATGCGCTGCTAACCTACAGTAATCAGGGTATATTTTCCTGCCCAAAAAACATGTATTTTTGTCCGTAATATGGCAGACAACTGGACTTAATCATTCTTTAAGCATTAAAAATATGGAACAACATTATTCCTTCATCAAAAGTTTACTAATCCTTATCACCGTTGGAATTTGGGTAATTGTCCTTCAAAATGCAGGTATCATTCCGCGCCTCAACCCTATGGCAATTTATGCTGAGGAAGCTGTAAATGTGAAAGGCGAGGTGGATGTTGTTAACACTGTTTTTATCAAGGGCAGCGTTGATGCAAACCTCGAAAGTATAAATGGTTACAGCAAGTTTTACAAAGATCCGCGAACGGGTGAGTTTTACGTGATTCCGACAACGGATCCTTATGAATAAAAAACCGTGAGCCATTTATACCCGACCGGCGAATTCTTGTACTCCGTATTTCGTCAAATAAAAATATTTGTAATTACGGGGCTTTTACTTTTTTGGGTGAATCCTTTACCTGCTGAGGGTCAAATCTATGTGTCGGATAGTTTAATTGCCAGGCTTGTAATGCTTGAGGACAATTTGGAAAAAGTGCAAACCTTAAATGCACTGGCCCTGCATTATAGCGAAGCCTTTCCTGAAAAAGCATTGTATTACAGCAAAAAAGCACTAGCACTAGCCAACCAGATTCAAAGCGTTAAGGCCTGTGCCATTTCGAATAAGGTGATGGGTGAGCTCTTTGAAATTCAACATAACTATCAACCCACAATTAATTATTACCTGATCAGCATCAAGCACTATCAAAAGCTTGAAGATGAGCCGGAGCTGGCTCGACTATACAATAAGCTGGGCTGGATCTATATCACCAACCACTTCGATTACGATCAGGGGCTTCATTACTTCACCAAAGCATTGGAATATGCCAGAAACAGTAAAGCCGAGGAAGAGCAGGCAACAGCACTGAACTCAATCGGTGGGATTTTTTATTACCAGGCAGATTACAAAACAGCACTACATTACTTTAATGAATCACTTAAAACAAGGCAAAAGTTAGGCAACCCGAAAGACATTGCTGCATCACTGAACAATATTGGCGAAATACACCGACTTGAGCATCAGGATGATTTGGCTTTAGAATACTACAATCAGGCTGTTGAAATCAATGAAAAACACAACCATCAAACAAATCTTGCCATCAACCTGAGCAATATCGGGCTGATCTATGCTGGGAAAGGAAATAATACACTTGCTAACGATTATTTTGAAAGAAGTATTCAAATCAATCGACAGATAGCTAACAAAGCTGGTTTAATTGCCTCGCTTCGCGCCTCAGGTGATCACCTCAATCAATCAGGCGAGTTTGAAAAGGCTATCCTTGCCTTTAACGAAATACTTGAAATTGCAAAAGAAACCTCTGATCTTGAAGGATTGCGCGATGCAACTGCTGGTTTGGCAATGGCCAACGAAGGCAAAGGCAATATTTCACAGGCTTTAGATTATTACAAGCAACACTCGCATTTTAAAGATTCATTGTTCAACATCAAGAAATCGGAACAACTGGACGAAATCCAAACCCGCTTTGCACTTGATCTGAAAGAAAAAGAATTGGCACTGAAAGACAATGAAATCGCCTTGTTGCAACGCGAACAAAAACTAAATGATTCGCGCCAGTTGCTACTGCTGCTTTCAATTTTACTTCTACTGATTGTTGGTGTTTTGGCTTATGGAAAACTACAAAACCGAAACAGGAAAAATAAACTTCTGCTCTCACAAAAGGAAAGTCTTAACAAGGCCAGAGAAGAAATCATGCAGGCAGAGCTTAAAAGCAAATCGAATGAGCTAACTAATTTTGCCTTGCATCTGGGTGAGAAAAACAAGTTTTTGCACGAGTTAAAGAATGAGCTTAAAAATCTTCGTCACAGCCATGACAAAGACCGTGAATCCAGAATCAAAGAGCTCCTGATAAATGTGCAACAAAACCTCCAGATTCAAAAAGAGTTGGACGAATTTCAAAAAACAGTCAACCAAACCAATCTGGGTTTTGTGAAAAAACTCAAGCAGCACTTCCCTGATCTAACCAAAAACGAAGAAAGACTTTGCACCATGTTACGTTTAAATCTTTCTTCAAAAGAAATTGCAGCTCTTAACAACACCAGCATTCGCGCTGTTGAGATGGGACGCTATCGCTTAAGAAAAAAACTAAAACTAGATCAAAACCAAAGCATTATAGAATTTTTACAAGAGTTTTGATCCCCTTCTTTCTTTCAGCTTTGTTGCTTTAATTTATGACTATTGTCCGGTAAATTTATAATGCCGTCCTGTACGTACGGGCTGGAATTATTCCAACGATTGAATGTTTTAGGTGAATTATATCGGACAACAATGTTAAACTATAATGAATTCTGCTTTCTGTCATATTGTAGAATTACCTAATTTTATATAGCTTTGTTTTTCTGAGTTTTATGATATTTTTTGTAGAAATATCTCTACACAAAACAAGTTCTATTCCCAGTATAAGTAGTGGTTTTGTAGTAGTAAATTTACACCTTCAAGCCTTATAAGGTTTTACATTCGTTGACTTGTAATGATGAATCGCGTTTGCATTTACAAATAAGATTCGAAATCAATTTACCCAAAAGTAAAAAGTAAGTTGAAAGAAATTGAAATTTTCTTGACTAAACTTTAAATCACTCTTGTAAATAAACTTAATGAGCGAGCAACAACTCATACAACAATGCCTGAAGAAGGACAACAAAGCTCAGACTGAGCTATATAATTTGTTTGCCTCACGCATGATGCCGGTTTGCCAACGCTATGCAAAAACTTACTGCGATGCTGAAGATATCATGCAGGATGGTTTTGTAAAAGTATTCCGATACCTGTCGGATTTTCAGTTTAACGGATCGTTTGAGGGCTGGATTAGAAGGATAATGATTACAACAGCACTCAATTTTTATAAAAGAAAACGAATCTATCAAAACGAAACAGAACTCAATTATCAGGCTGAGGCTGCTGTGAGCGAGCAACATGTGTTTTCTGGAATGGTTCAGGATGAAATATTAAGTCTGGTAAAAAAACTACCAACCGGATATCGAACCGTTTTTAGCCTTAACTCTATCGAAGGATACACACATAAGGAAATCAGTGAAATACTTCATATTTCGATTAATACTTCAAAATCGCAACTCAATCGCGCTAGGCAGTCTCTGCAAAAGCAGTTGTTTTACATTAATCAATATGCTGATCAGGCCAAACGCCTGCGATCTGCTTAATAATTCAATTAATCACATAATCACAAAAAACCAAAATGCCCATGAAAAATTTATTTACCCTTTTAACAACACTTCTCATAGTGCAGTTGAGCTTTGCTCAGACTTTTCTCTATGAAGATTTCTCCAGCAACGTTTTTCCACCTAACGGTTTCACCATTGATGGCTTTCCAAATCAGTGGTCTCGCAGCTCCACAGACAATGCCGGTGGCTCGGCACCTGAAGCCAAGTTTACTTATATACAAACTAATAGCACATCACGTATTGTATCGCCAAGTATTGATTTGACTGGTTATGATGAAGTAACACTCAACTTCAGGCATTATTACGACTTTTATGCTAATGGTACTACAATTGGTTTGGCCACAAGAATTGACGGTGGTGAATGGCAGGTAGCCTGGCAGGTTTCGCCAACCGGCAATATGGGACCTGCACTCCAAACAGTTGTCCTAACAGATGTTGGTGAAGACAATTTTCAATTCTCGATTTTCATCACTGGAAACCTCTACAATGTTGACTACTGGTATATTGACGATATTAAACTATTCATTCGTCAAGAGCTGGATGCCGGCATGCAAAGTCTTGATCTGCCAGCATATTTTACGGGAGAACAGGAAATTAGTGGTAAAATAATGAATGAAGGAATCAACCAAATTAATTCCTTCGACATTAATTGGACACTGGATGAAGGCGAAGTGAATACCACCTCCGTTTCGGGATTGAGTTTGAACACCAATCAAATCTATTCCTTCACTGCTGATCAAACTCTGCTTGCTGATCCCGGTAGTCATGAATTTAAAATCTGGGTTTCAAATGTAAATGAAGATTTTGACCAAAACCCTGATAATGACACTATTAACAGAACTGTCGGCGTTGCAACCCAAACAGTTCAACGCAGACCGCTTTTTGAGGAATTTACAAGCTCAACCTGTGCACCTTGTGCTTCTTTTAACAACAGCGTTTTCAATCCATTCATTGACCAGCACGGCGAAGAAATTGCCCTTATCAAATATCAGATGTACTGGCCGGGTAATGGTGATCCATATTATACAGCCGAAGGTGGCGTGCGCAGAACTTATTATGGTGTGAGCGGTGTGCCACAGCTATTTGTGGAAGGTACGGATGTGGCAACATCTTCAGGTGCAGTTAATAATGCCTTTAATAATGGAATGGAGGACCCTGCGTTTTTGTCTATTGAAGCCAGCCATATCATTGACGGCAACGAGATTAACGTTGAAGCCCAAATCTTACCCTACCTTGACTTGTTTAATGTTACTGTTCATATGGTTGTAATTGAAAAACTTACCACCGGAAATGTTGCCACTAATGGCGAAACAGAATTCCATCATGTGATGATGAAGATGCTGCCAAATGCGAACGGAACCACTATGGACCTGCCTGCGCATGAGATTACAACGCTATCTTATAGCCATGATATGTCTTCGACAAATGTTGAGGAAATGGATGATCTGATGGTTGTGGTTTTTGTTCAGGATAATGCTAATAAAGGTATTTTGCAATCATCACCAGCACTAATAATCGCCGAATTTGACCCGATCAAAGAGTCAATCGGAATTGAAACACATACTGATATAACAATAACCCTATCTGAACCAATCTATATGGTTGGTGGTGAAGAAATTACTACCGAAAATGTTACTACACTTATTACACTGGAAGAAACTGAAGGTGATGATTTCCCGTTTACAGCAACTATTAACGATGAGAAAACACAAATCGTTGTATCACCCGAAGGCTTACTTGACAGCTACACTTGGTACACCCTGACACTATCTCCTGTTGAAAATATTCTTGGTGCAACAACCGAATCATTTTCAACTTTTTTCGAAACCGGTATGCATGTTGGATTAGCAGAAAATCAGACTAAAGGAAGTCTGCGGATATCACCTAATCCGGTTCAAAACGAAACCGCCATTCGTTTCAGCCTGACAGAAAAAGAAATGATTAGCATTAAGCTTTATGATCTTAGAGGTCAGGTGATTGCAACTGTTTCTGAACGTGAGTTCAATGCCGGAGATAATACCATTCGCTGGACTCCGAAAAGCACGATTCCTGCAGGATTGTATATGCTAAACCTGCAGACAAAAAATCAAAATTATACTACAAAAATTGTTTTAAACCGCTAAATAACAGGATTTAAATACGAATAATTTTAAATTGGTTAATACTAAAGCCGGCTGTTTTTCAATGGCCGGCTTTTTCTTTTCAAAATTCATGCATTTTTTTTGCAAAAACTTATGAGTTCTTAGTAATTACAACAGAATCCGCTAACTTGCACCAAAAAACCAAAACACATGGCCCGAAAAGTTATTAGAGGACTTTTTGTCCTGTTGCTGCTTTTTGCATTCAACGCTCAATTAACAGCACAACCCCTAAAAGAAAAACTGCTTGAATTAGGTTTTGAAAAGATTGACTCCTTACAAATCCAAAACAAGCGTTATGCTGAAGCCTTTGTTTTCTTTTTAAAACAGCCTGTTGATCCTAAAAAGCCAGAAAAAGGCAGCTTCCTGCAGAGGATTATTTTACGCCATTCCGACATCAATAAACCTATGGTGTTAGTCACGGAAGGTTACAATGCTGATTATGCTTTGTACCCATTCTATGAAGAAGAAATAGCGAAAAATCTGGATGCAAATTTATTGGTGGTTGAACACAGGTTTTTTAGCGCAAGCATGCCTGAAAACAAGGATTGGAAAGCTTTAACGCTTGAAAATGCCACGCATGATTTACATACTATTACCACCAAACTCAAAAATATTTATCAATCAGCCTGGCTGGCAACAGGAATTAGCAAAGGCGGACAAACGAGTCTTTACTATCGCTATTTCTATCCCAAGGATGTTGCAGCTACGGTTGCCTATGTTGCTCCACTCAATTTTTCAGTGGCCGACCCCAGGGTTCAGCATTTCCTGGACACTGTGGGAACAGCTGAATGCAGAAAGAAACTACTGGATTTGCAATTTAAACTATTGAATAATCGTGATCTTTTCCGAAATCAATTCGAAGATTCCACTTCAAAAAGAGGTTTTACTTTTGAGCGGGCCGGCGGTATTGATCGTGCTTTTGAATTGAACGTACTTGAAACCGGCTTTGCTTACTGGCAATGGTATCCATACACCTGCGAAAATTTTCCGGATACAACTGTTTCGAATGATGAAATTTTTCAAGCCTGGATAGCAGCTACCGGATATGATTTTTTTGCAGATCAAAGTCTCGAAGGTATGCAGGCATTTTTTTATCAGGCACTTACCGAAATGGGATTTTACACCTATGACACAAAACCATTTGGCAAACTCATTCATTATCAGAAAAAACCTGATTTCAAACACGGACTTCCTGCTGGTACTAAAGCTCGGTTTAAAAAGGGATTAAACAAAAAGGTCAATCGTTTTCTGCAAAAATCAGGCAATCAGATTATTTATGTCTATGGTGGCTATGATGCCTGGTCGTCCACGGCTGTATTGCCTTCTGAGAAAACTGATGCATTAAAATTAGTAAAGCAAAAAGGTTCACATGCCACCAGAATCAGGCATTTTGACGACACAACCCAACATGAAGTTTACAATACCCTCCGGCAATGGCTCGGTATGAAAAACTAATAAATATCCAAAAACATGAATCTGAACACACTCGACTGGACCATTGTAGGCGTTTTCTTCGTTTTGTTGATTAGCATCGGGATATGGGCTTCGCGCAATGCAGGCAAGGGATATAATGAGTTTTTCCTTTCCGGACGCAATATGCCTTGGTGGCTGCTGGGCGTGAGCATGGTAGCAACCACCTTTTCGTGCGATACGCCAAATCTTGTAACAGATATTGTCAGGCAAAACGGCGTGGCAGGCAACTGGCTTTGGTGGGCATTTTTATTCACAGGAATGTTAACAGTTTTTGTGTATGCAAAACTCTGGAACAGATCAAAAGTATTGACCGACCTGGAGTTTTATGAAATTCGGTACAGCGGAAAAATGGCAGCCTTTCTGCGAGGTTTCAGGGCAATTTATTTGGGTGCATTCTTCAATATTATAGTGATTGCATCCGTTTCTATTGCCTTGATTAAAATAAGCGGAGTAATGCTGGGTTGGTCAGCCAGTCAAACCCTTATTATTGCTGCTGTTATAGTTGTTTTTTATAGCGCTCTGGGCGGCTTAAAAAGTATTTTGTACACCGACTTTTTTCAGTTTAGCCTGGCCATGGCTGGAGCAATCGGAGCAGCTATAATCCTCGTAAATAAAGAAACCGGTGATTTAGCAACACTTTTTGCTCATCCGGCAGTCGCACCACAATTAAACCTGATTCCTGAACTCAGTAATACAGATATGTTTGTGTCATTATTGGTAATTCCTTTAGCAGTGCAATGGTGGAGCGTATGGTATCCGGGCGCCGAGCCAGGCGGCGGAGGTTATATCGCTCAGCGCATGTTATCGGCCAAAGACGAAAAGAATGCCATTGGCGCCACCTTGCTTTTCAACTTTTTTCATTATGCCCTAAGGCCCTGGCCATGGATTATTGTTGGATTGCTTTCTTTAATAGTTTTTCCTGATTTGGCATCCCTTCAACAGGCTTTCCCAAATATGGACCCACAATATGTACAGCATGATCTGGCCTATCCTGCCATGCTTAAAATGCTGCCTCATGGCTTTCTGGGTCTTGTGGTTGCTTCACTAATTGCTGCATTTATGAGCACGACTGCTTCACAACTCAACTGGGGATCATCCTATATTGTGAATGACTTTTATGTTCGCTTTCTGAAACCGGAAGCCACTCAACGACAACAGGTTATTGCAGGAAGAATTACAACAGCTGTTTTGATGTTTTTTGCTGTGTTACTGGCACTGATGCTTCAAAATGCTTTACAGGCTTTTCATATTTTACTTCAGATTGGTGCCGGTACGGGTTTGATCTATATCTTGCGCTGGTTCTGGTGGCGAATAAATGCCTACACCGAACTCACTGGCATGATCGTTTCTTTTTTAGTAGCGCTTGGCTTTTTGGCAGCGGAACGTTTCTGGGGATACAATCCCGGCGAAACTTTTAAAATTTTAGCAGCAGTAGGCATTACCACAATTAGCTGGTTAATTGTCACTTACCTCACTCCTCCGGCAGATCAGGAAACACTGCGTTCTTTTTACAAACGCATCCGCCCTGGCGGCCCTGGCTGGAAGAAAATCGTAAATGACGCTGAAAATGAAGGCATTACTCTTGACAAATCCAAAGATCTAAAATGGGACGTTCCTACAGGAATATTAGCCATGATTTGGGGAGTTTTATTTGTTTATAGCACCTTATTTGCAATCGGAGAAATCCTTTATGCTAATTACAAAATAGCTATTTTCCTCATTATTATCAGTTTAACTTCCCTATGGCTTTTGACAAGAACCTGGAAAAAACTTCGACTGGAATGAACCGGCCACTCAATGCAGGACATTTAGGTTTGTTTGGTGCTTCGCTGATTTGGGGTTTTGCCTTTGTTGCCCAGCGTCAGGGAATGGAGCATATGCAACCACTCACTTTCAACGGCATCCGGTTTTTATTGGGTACGCTGAGTTTATTACCACTCCTATGGTTTAGAAGAGGCGTTTTTAGCCCCTTAACCAATGTAAAATCAGCGCTTATCATGGGATTGCTTGCTGGTATTCCCTTGTTTTTTGCCGCATTTTTTCAGCAACTTGGCCTAAAATATACGACAGCAGGCAATGCAGGTTTTATAACCAGTCTTTACATCGTTTTTGTTCCATTATTGAGCATTCGATCCAAAAACCGATCAACAATGCAAACCTGGCTTGGTGTAATTCTGGCTCTTGTTGGTTTGTATTTTCTGTCTGTTTATCCCGGTACTTCAATGCAGGCAGGTGATCTGTTGGTCTTGACAAGCGCTTTGTTTTGGGCCTTACATCTGATTCTTCTTTCCTATTTAAGTCCGAAATATGATTTCAGGCTTTTGGCTATCTCACAATATTTATTTACTGGCGTGATAAGCTTATTGGCAGGTCTGGCTTTTGGCGAACCGTTAAACCTCACCAATGTAGGTGATGCCTGGATTCCATTACTTTATGCAGGAGTGGCATCCGTTGGGATTGGCTACACACTTCAAGTCGTTGGACAGCGCAATGTAAGAGCTGATCACGCGGCCTTGATTCTCAGCCTCGAAGCAACATTTGCAGCTTTTGGTGGATGGCTGATCCTGGAAGAAAAACTCAGCCTGGTTGCACTTTTTGGATGCCTGTTGATGTTATGTGGTGTAATAATCTCTCAGCTGAGATTAAAATTTCCAGGATACAAAGCTTAACGAATAATATCGAAGCCTTTTCCGTAAACTCCCATCACCGTATTAAGCGAAACAAAAGCTTCCGGATCTTCTTCTCTGACAATTCTAAACAACTGATGCGATTCCATTTTCTTAACAATCACCATCAGGATATCGTGTTCAGTTTTGGTGTACCATCCTTTCCCTTTTATAAAAGTGACGCCCCTGCCGGTTTCATTTCCAATACGATCAGCAATTACACCTGCATTCCGTGAGAAAATAAAAACCTGAACCGACTGTTTATTTCCCGTAAGCACGAGGTCAATTGTATAACTTGCAACACCCATAACAACGAAGCCATACACCAGTGTTTCAATGCTTTGAAGAATCAAATAAGAACTCGAAATGATAAAAACATCAATAAATAAAATGATTTTCCCCGGGCTGATATTCCGGTACTTATTCACAAGCATAGCAACTATATCCGTTCCACCGGTACTTCCACCCTGGGTGAAAATCAAACCCACACTTGCGCCACCCATGATGCCACCAACAATTGCCGACAAAAATTTATCCTTCACGAGTGGTTCCGGGAAATAGAGCTGCAGCATTGAAAAGAAAAACGACAAAACCAAAATAGAATAGATCGTTTTAATGCCAAAGCCAAACCCTAAAACTCTAAGCGCGATTAAAACGAGTACAACATTAACTGCCAGAATGGTAATACCGGTAGAAAGCCCTGTGGACCAGTAAATCAGCGTTGCAATACCACTTACACCACCTCCAAGAAGCTCGTTTGGAATGAGAAAGGCCGTCCAACCAAAGGCCATCACAAACAATCCTAAAGTAATGATAACATAGGATTTGACATGCTGAAATACAGTTTGTTTCTTTGCCATTGAATGAATTTTTAAGGTGCGAATTTAGTTCAAATTTTAAGGCTGCGATTTTCAAACCCTAATTTACCAAGCACAAAAAAGCTGACAATCAAAAGAGATTATCAGCTTTTATAAAAACCGTACCCGAGGCCGGGCTCGAACCGGCACGGCCGCAATGGCCAAAGGATTTTAAGTCCTTCGTGTCTACCAATTCCACCACTCGGGCGGGCATCAGTTTGATGTGTATGAACCTTTACAAAAAATCCCGAAACGAATCGGGATTTAACTCAGAGCGGAAAACGAGACTCGAACTCGCGACCCCGACCTTGGCAAGGTCGTGCTCTACCAACTGAGCTATTTCCGCGTTTCAAATTTGGAGTTGCAAATGTACAGCATTTTTCGAATAGAGCACAAGTTTTTTTGAAATTTTTTGTCTCAAAAAACATTTTTGACCGTTGTAAAAATCTTTTAACCTAAAATTTCTATTTTCATCAAAAATAGCTAATTTTGCCGTGCAAATCAGAATGATTTGTCTGCGTTAGTGTGGAAAGATTTGATTGATTGCAACCACAGAAAAAAATGCTAAAGCAATATTTAGCTCCCGCCAATCACACTTTCAGCTGATGTAGATTTAATTTTTCAAATTAAAGGAATAATGGGATACTTATTCACTTCTGAGTCCGTTTCTGAGGGCCATCCCGATAAAGTTTCGGATCAAATTTCTGATGCCATTCTCGACGAAATACTTCGCCATGATCCTGAATCGAAAGTAGCCTGTGAAACTATGGTTACTACAGGCCTTGCCGTTGTGGCCGGTGAGATTAAAACTAATGCTTATGTTGACGTACAACAAACTGTGCGTCATACGATTGAAAAAATCGGATACACCAAGGCCGAGTATCAATTCGACTCCAAATCCTGCGGAGTTTTATCGGCAATTCACGAACAATCCCCCGACATTAATCAGGGTGTAGTACGTGCCAGTGCAGAAGAACAAGGTGCTGGCGATCAAGGCATGATGTTTGGCTTTGCCTGCAAAGAGACGGACGATTTTATGCCTCTTACGATGGACCTGTCCCATATTTTGCTCCAGGAACTCGCTGCTATCCGTCGTGAAGGAAAGAAAATGAAATACCTCCGTCCTGATTCAAAATCCCAGGTAACGGTTGAATACACTAATGATTGGGAACCTATTCGCATCGATACCATTGTTGTTTCGACACAGCATGACGATTTTGATGAAGAAAAAGCCATGCTCAAACAAATCGAGGCCGATGTACGCGATATACTCATCCCACGCGTAAAAAAGAAATTACCAAATCGCGTAAAGCGTTTATTTAAAGACGATTATAAATTATTCGTTAACCCAACCGGAAAATTTGTGATCGGAGGCCCTCATGGCGACAGCGGACTCACTGGCAGAAAAATCATTGTAGATACCTACGGTGGCCGCGGAGCGCATGGCGGCGGTGCCTTTTCGGGTAAAGATGCTTCCAAGGTAGATCGTTCGGCTGCTTACGCCACACGGCATATCGCAAAAAATCTGGTTGCTGCAGGTGTTGCAGATGAAGTGCTTGTGCAAGTAGCCTATGCTATCGGAGTAGCACAACCGGTTGGCTTTTACATCAATACCAGAAATACAGCCAAAGTTAAGGATGCCAGTGGCAACCAACTGACTGATGAGCAAATTGCTGCAAAAGTCCAAGAACTTTTTGATATGCGTCCGTTTGCAATTGTAAAACGTTTCGGACTCAAAAACCCCGTATTCAGCCCAACAGCTGCTTATGGTCATTTTGGTCGCACACCTTACGCTCAGGAAATTGAAGTATTTTACGAAGATGAGCATACCCGTCAGGAATCTAAAAACGGTCAAACCCATTTCTATAAAGAAGTAGAATTTTTTGCCTGGGAAAAACTCGATTATGTCGATCAGATCAAAAATGTTTTTGGAATTTGACAGGACGCTTAATAAGCAACAATCAAAAGGAGTTTCCCGAAAGCCGGAAACTCCTTTTTATTTTCAAAACGAAAAAGTTGTTCCTACTCTCCTGCAATTTAAATTCGAAAAACAAGTAATTTTGAACCTATTAATCTCCGAAAATAACAATCATGCACATCGAAGCGATCAGAGAATATTGTTTGTCAAAACCTTATACAACAGAGAGTTTGCCATTTGGTGACGATACGCTGGTTTTTAAAGCTGCTGATAAGATGTTTTTGCTGGCTAATCTGGAAGGTCCTTTGCGTATCAGCATCAAAGCTTCACCTGAAGATGTTATTGACAGATTGGAAAAATATCCGGAAGTAATCCCTGCTTACCATTTGAACAAACAACACTGGATCGCAGTTGAAATGGAAAATGTGACAGATTCAGCACTGATCAAAAACTGGATAGATAATTCTTATGACCTCATTCTTCGGAGCTTGCCAAAAAGAAAACGACAAGAATTAGAACTTCCGTTTTAAGTTAAATGGGCTTCAATTGCTTTTGCAAAGGCAGATTTGGGTTTTACGCCAACAAATTGTTTCACAGGCTCTCCGTCCTTGAATAAGATGAGTGTTGGAATACTTCTTACGCCATATTCTGCAGCCGTAACTTTGTTTTCATCAACATTCAACTTGCCGATCCTGGCTTTCCCCTCAAACTGCTCGGCCAATTCGCTCACCACCGGAGCAATCATTTTACAAGGCCCACACCAGGGAGCCCAAAAATCAACCAGAACAATTCCTCTATCAATCTGCTTACTGAAGTTTTTGTCGTTGAGCAAAACTAATTTATCACTTTCATTTTCAGGTGAGTAATTCTTTACTAGTTTATAACGCCTGTAGGTTGAATAAATTAAATAAAGGGTGAAAATCCCCAAAAGTACCCAGATTAATATTGACATAAAAAATATTTTAAGCTGCAAAAGTATCATTAATCCCTGACTACAGAACTCACAACCATTTGTTTTTTCTGAATAAAACCAACATCCAGGCTGCAATAAAAAGCATTATAAACCAAACCACAAAATAGCCATATTTAAATGACAATTCAGGCATGTACTCGAAATTCATGCCATAAATACCAGCAATAAAAGTGAGTGGGATAAAAATGGTAGCTATAATGGTAAGCACCTGCATCACTTTATTCATGCGGTGGCTAAGCTCGGAAAGGTACATATCCTTGAGGCTTGTATTAAGCTCACGGTAGTTTTCGATGGTTTCAAAAATCTGCATCACATGATCATTCACATCGTTAAAGTATTTCATGTTTCGACTGTTAAGCAAATCAGATTCAGTTTTTGGAATAGCACTAAGTGCCTCACGCAGAGGAAACACAGCCTTTTTCATAAAAATTAACTCCTTTCGGTTGTGTTGTATCTGATCAAGAACTTGTTCATTCATTTCTGTTATCAGCTTCTCTTCGATCTGATCGAGGGCATTAGCCACAATTTCTACTACCTGAAAATAGTGATCTACAATGATATCTGTAAGGGCATACAACAAATAGTCAGGTCCGTAAGTACGCAATTTACCAGCGGGCACCTCAAAGCGTTTAAAGATAGTATCAAAAATGCTCAAATCGCTTTCGTGAAAAGAAATCAAAAGATTCTCTTTCAGTACAAAACTAACCTGATCGGCAATTATGGCATTCTCTTTGTCAACAGCCAGTGTTTTAAGTGTAAAGAAAAGCGCATCTTCTTCTATAATTAATTTTGGTCTCTGGCCGGTATTAAGTACGTCCTCCAAAAACAAGGGATGCAGCTTAAACTTTTCTCCAAACTCACCAATCAATGTGGCATTCTGCAAACCAATCACCCTGATCCAGTTTGTTTTGGTTGTATCAAGTTGATTTAGGATCTGGTCCAAAGTAATGTCTTTCAATATTTCAAATGAATTGGCATCTGCTTTGATCAGATCGAAGGATGTTTTTTCGGTCTTAACATGGCCAATATGAATCAAACTGCCTGGAGGTAAACCTGCCTTATTATGTGCTCCTGCCTTGCCTAGTTTTCCAGCAGATTTTTTCTTTCTGGGTGTTTTCATAGTAAACTGACTTTCAACAAAGTTATCAAATTACTGCAAGCCGGCAAAGGGGAATATACTAAAGCAAAAAAAACCGGCCAGCAAAACTGACCGGTTTTCAAACATCCTATTAAATGATACTTACTGAACGATATTCATAAAATCTGGCTCACTATAATACTTCATGAACTCACGATCCCATTTAGCAGTATTTTTATAATTTTCGTCCTTTTGAATGGCTTTCATCAGATTGGTGTACACACCACTTGCATCATCGGTGCGGGCACTGGCAACTGCCATCAGGTAGAATCCTTCAGCAGTTTCAGGGGCACAACCAAGGGTGTTTTTCGCTGCACTGTAGTCTTTGTTCAACAGTTGTGCAAGACCGAGGTTGTAATCGCATTTTTCGCTCTGCATAAGTGAAACAGCTTTTGCATAGTCACCTTTGTAGATATTTACAATACCCATATTGTAATTTACGTCTCCACCAAGTGCTTTAGCTTTGTTCAGATGCATTTCTGCTGCTGCAAAATCGCGTTCCATTACAGCAACAACAGCAAGGTTGTTGTGTACTTCAGCTGATTTATCTGACATCTCTGCTGCTTTCTGCAAGAGGCGTTTGGCTTCTGCCACATTGCCCATTTGCAACTCAACTTCTGAAGCATTTACAACAGCACGCAAACATTTGGGATGTAAATCCATCGCAGTTGCATAGATAGCTTTGCGTGTATTCAAGTCTTCGGTGAGTGTAGCAGCATAAAGCAATTCATTCAATTTGAGGGAAGCAGGATCTGAGACTGCCAATTCAGCCAATTCTGCGTCTGAATGTTTAGGCTCAAAAGTGTTTACATTAATGATTGCACGACGGAGCGGAGGAAGAATATCTTCTTCAATTTCAGGATAGATCAAAATCATATTTCTGATTTCCTGCTCACGCTGATCAGCACTAGCTGAACGCACTACATTAAGGATAGAGTTTTTATCTTTTATGTCAGAAGCTTCAACAGCACTCATAAATCCATTCCAGTCGGGGCCGTTAGCTGATTCGACAAAAGTGATTTCATTAGCCTTATTGAAAGCCAGCTCATCTTTGTGCTTTTTAGCCAATTTGTCAAGTTCTCTTTTAACGAAATCAACAGTGGTTTTAGCACGACGGCCTGATAATCCCTGGTTAAATGTCTCTTCACCTTCGGGAGAGGCCCAGCCATCGATAGTGATATCTTTCAGTTCCCAACCATTAAGTACATCTGTTGTCATTCCGGCAAGTGCATCTTTGCTTTCCTGTTTTTTGTTCATTGGAAGGTTCCAATTCAGGTTAGCCAGATTCACCTGGAAATACAAATCTGCTGATTGAGTGACAATGGTAACTTTTTCGTAACCATGAGCCATCACACTGTTGTTCAAGTTATCTTCAATACGCTTTGAAGTGTAGATAACACCATCAGCAAGCTTACGTTCGTCGGCCATGTAATAGTTAGCGTTTTCCATCACCTGTTCGCGTGTTGGGTAAACGGTTCCCTTGTTCGCATAGATCAAAGGAGCAACTACTAATTCACTTACATTCATATCAGGAGTGTAAGGGATCTTACCAGTGTAAGTGAAGCTTCCGCCATTCTGATAGCTGATCAAAGTGCCATCACCACTTACTGATTCTCCCTTAAAGGTGATGGGTTCAAAGGCTGTAGCACCGCCTTCATAAGTGAGCACAGGTGTAAAGTTCATCACTGCGTCTTTCTTGAAATATTTCGGCGGGAAGTTTCCTTTGATGGTAACTATTACGCTATCTCCCTTTTCTTCAAGTACTTCAGGAATAACCTGCAATTCAACTTTTCCAAAATCGGAGGCCATGCCTTTGACATTTGATTTGCCAAATTTGTAGCGGGCACCAACATTGAAGTAGGAATACACATCGTTCTTCACTTCCATCGCACCTTTCAATACTCCATCAGCATAATCAGTAGTCATGTAATTATAAGAGTAGTCGCCATAGATATCCCATTTATCACTCACATTGAATGTAACATCAAAGCCAACCGGAACAGTAAGGTCAACATTTCTTTCGCTAATACCATTTCCAGTACCGCCTGATTTATTGCCTTTATAGCCATTCTGGGCAAGTACAGCATCTGTATTCATATCATATGTGATTGATTTCCACTGAACCTGACCAACTCCCAGATGAATTCCAAAATCAACCAACCGATCATTATAGCCTGCAAATAAATTGGAGAGATTAATACCAAGATTTAATGATCCGGCAAAGTAATCGTTATTGAAATACATATCCCGCCCGAAAGGTTCGTCAATGATACCGCTGGAGGATACATTTTCTTTTTCTCCTTGAAAAAATCCTCGTTCCAGTTTAGCATAAGCATCAAATACAGGAGAAAGCTGACGACCAATTCCCAGGGCACCATTAATGTTTGTTTGACTAAAGTCTGGTGCAAAGCCGTATTTTGATAAATCGGCATGTGACCAGCTTGGCCCTATTTCGCCCTGAAGGAACCAATAAGGAGAGAAAGATGAGCTGCGTTTAGGCTCTTTTTCATCCTCGGTTTCCTGGGCAATCATGAACATTGGAAAAGCTACCAAAAGTGCTAATAACAGCAGTTTGGTTCGTAGTAGAAGGTTTTTCATAATGCAATTTTTTAAGTAGTTAATCAATTTAATAGGATTGTCTTTAATTGCTTTTAGTGTGCAAGATACGATTTTCGTTTTTAGTGTTGCTTTTTTTAAAAATATTTTTGTGCAAAATTAGCAATAAATCACCAAAATGCAAGTCATTACAAAAATTTGAGTTATAAAACTAACAGTTCTTTAAACCGTTATACGGCACCAAACATCAAAGGTTACCAAATTGCTCCCATTTTGCGAAATAATGCCATAAAACTATACCTGCACACACTGAGATATTCAAAGAATGTTTGGTTCCTGCCTGTGGAATTTCTATTGCTCCATTACACTGACACAGTACAGCATCTCCCACGCCTTCCACCTCATTTCCAAATACTAAGGCTATTTTATCGCTTGATAACTTCATCTCGTTCAATGGAATACTCTCGTCTGTCTGTTCCACGGCAAACACTTTATAGTCTTCGGTTTTTAAATAACGAATAGCTTCCTCTGTTGTTTTAAAATATTTCCAATCAACTGATTCGGTTGCGCCCAGAGCTGTTTTATGTATCTCACGGTGTGGCGGGCAAGCAGATATCCCACATAAAAAAACAGCAGAAACACGAAAGGCATCAGCTGTTCGAAACACAGAGCCAATGTTGTGAAGCGATCTAATATTATCCAACACTACAATCACCGGCATTTTTTCTGCTCTTTTGTAGTGCTCCTGATCTATCCTACCCAGCTGATCCAAACTCAGTTGCTTCATACTTTTTATGCAAAAATACAATAGAATCCTGAAAACAATCCTGCCAGCACTGCTCAATTAAATACTCTGTTCTATCTTTGTTGGTTCAATCCGATGGAAAAACGATGAGCAAATCAGCCAAATCTGTTGTAGAAACCCCTTTAATGAAGCAATACAATGCCATTAAAGCAAAATATCCTGAAGCCCTGTTGCTTTTCAGGGTGGGCGATTTTTATGAAACTTTTGGAGAAGATGCGATCAAAACCTCCGAGATATTAGGTATTGTGCTCACCAAGAGGGCTAATGGAGCTGCCAGCTCTATCGAACTTGCCGGTTTCCCACATCACTCACTGGATACTTACCTGCCTAAACTAGTAAAAGCCGGGCAAAAAGTTGCCATCTGCGATCAACTTGAGGACCCAAAACTCGCCAAAAAAATTGTAAAACGAGGAGTAACAGAACTTGTTACGCCTGGCGTGTCATACAATGATAATGTGCTCTCACAAAAAGAGAATAACTTTTTGGCAGCAGTTCATTTCGACAGCCCGGCAACCGGACTGGCATTTCTGGATATCTCGACAGGTGAATTTTATGTGGCACAGGGCAATACAGAATATGTTGACAAACTCCTGCAAAGCTTCAACCCCAGCGAAGTAGTAATTCAGCGCAACCAACGAAAAAACTTCATCCAGACTTTTTCTGATCGCTTTTATCTGAGTGTGTTTGACGATTGGGTTTTTACTCCCGATTTTGCCTTTGAAGTGCTCACCCGTCATTTCAAAACCACCTCTCTCAAAGGCTTTGGCGTTGAGCAATTTCAGCAAGGTGTAATTGCAGCTGGTGCCGCTTTGCATTACCTGCTCGAAACACATCACGACAAAATCGAGCATGTTTCTGGGCTTTCTCGCATTGATGAAGGCCAATATGTATGGCTGGACAAGTTTACCATTCGAAACCTGGAATTGCTTTCGCCCCTGAACCCAAACGCCAAAACACTGCTGCATGTGCTCGACAGAACGGTTTCGCCTATGGGCAGCCGGTTGATGCGCAGATGGATTGCCTTACCACTCAAAAACCGTAACCTGATTATTGAACGCCAGGAAATTGTTGGTTTTTTTCTGGAAGAAGATACCATTGCTAAAAAAATAACAGAAGCCATCAGAGCCTCGGGCGATCTGGAACGTTTGATATCAAAAGTTTCGCTTGCGAGGGTTAATCCGCGCGAATTGCAACAAGTTGCCAAAGCACTGCAACAAGTGAGCAACATCAAAACAAGCTGTGAGCAAAGTACGCACGAATCTCTTTTGAAAATTGCCGAACAGCTCAATCCCTGTCAAATCATTGGTGATCGCATTTTGAAACAACTCACGCAAGAACCTCCGGCTTTACTCTCGAAAGGAAATATTATTGCCGATGGTGTTTCTGAAAAACTGGATGAATTACGCAAGCTTTCCCGCTCAGGTAAAGATTTCCTGCAACAATTGCAGAAAAGAGAAATTGAACAAACCGGAATTTCAAGCCTGAAAGTGGGCTACAACAATGTTTTTGGATATTACCTGGAGGTAACCAATGTGCACAAAAACAAAGTGCCAACCAGCTGGATTCGAAAACAAACACTCACAGGTTCTGAACGTTACATCACAGAGGAGCTTAAGGAATACGAACAAAAAATCCTGGGTGCCGAAGATCAGATACAACAAATTGAACAAGAACTCTATCAGGAGCTCGTTGTAGCTACTGCAGCTTATGTGGCTCCGGTTCAACTGAATGCCAATTTGCTTGCTCACCTGGACTGCTTGATCAGCTTTGCCAGTGTGGCCAATCAATTCAATTACAACAAACCTGAACTAAATGAAGGCTATGCTATCGACATCAAAGCAGGCCGTCATCCCGTTATCGAGCAGCAATTGCCACATGGCGAATCCTATATTCCAAATGATGTTTTTCTGGATCAGAAATCACAGCAGGTGATGATGATCACCGGACCCAATATGTCAGGTAAATCGGCACTACTCCGGCAAACAGCCTTGATTGTGCTGCTGGCACAAATGGGAAGCTATGTTCCGGCTGATTCAGCTATTATAGGAATTACTGATAAGGTATTTACGCGAGTGGGTGCCAGCGATAATATTTCGTCGGGCGAATCAACTTTTATGGTCGAAATGAACGAAACGGCCAGCATTTTGAATAATATTTCCGGAAGAAGCCTGGTGATCCTGGACGAAATCGGCCGAGGCACCAGCACTTATGATGGCATCAGCATTGCCTGGGCAATCACAGAATATCTCCATGATCACCCTTCCTACAGATCTAAAGTGATGTTTGCTACACATTACCACGAACTAAATGAGATGTCGGCCTCATTTCCAAGGATTCGTAATCATCATGTAGCCGTAAAAGAGATGGGAAACCGCATGATTTTTCTTCGAAAATTGAGAAAAGGCGGCAGCGCACACAGCTTTGGGATTCATGTGGCTGCAATGGCCGGTATGCCCCGCAAAGTGATTGACAGGGCCAATAAACTTTTGGTGATGCTGGAACAATCTCACTCAGGCGAGGCACTTGAAAAACATAAAAACACCAAACAGCTTGCTGATGATTTACAATTGAGTTTTATCCAACTGGATGACCCGCTTCTCCTGCAAATCAAAGATGATATTCTCAATACAAACATCGACACCCTCACACCTGTGGAAGCCCTTTTAAAACTTCACGAGATTAAGAAACTTCTGGGATCGAAATAGATTCTCTTGTACTGCTGCTTTTGATTTTTTTCTAAACCTCTTTGTTCCAGTCGGGATTGCCAGTAAGAAACCCTGAACTAATCTGATAAAACTGTTCTGCCGCCTCGGCATGAACCCAATGTGAAGCACCTTCGATAGTAATAATTTCGGCCCTTGGAAAATTGTGTCTGATATGCGGATAATCATCGGGCAAAATATAATCGGATGCACCACCTCTTATAAATAAGGTAGGTTTGGTGAACACTTCTGCTGTTTGGATGGCATCAAACATCTGATTGAGGTTGGCGGCAATGCCAGAAAGATTAATCCTCCATTCAAGCGTTTTTTTATCCTTCCAGTGAAGATTTTTTAGTAAAAACTGGCGAATCCGCTCCTGTGGCACTTTTTCGGCTAGTTGTTCTTCGGCTTCGCTTCTGCTTGAAATCAGGCTCAGATCAACGGATTGCATGGCCTCCACTATGGCTCTGTGATAAGGCCTGTCGCCATAAGCTTTGAGGCTGATATCCACAATTTCGAGCTTTTTGACAAGTTCAGGATATTCAATTGCAAAACGCATGGCTACCTTGCCTCCCATGCTATGTCCAAGTAAAATAGGTTTTTGAAGTTCAAGTTTTTCAACCAATTCAACAAGATCATCGGTCATGGCCAGGTAGTTAAAAACATCGCTGTGAGGCGATTTGCCGTGGTTGCGTTGATCAGGGATTATCACATCAAATCCTTCAGAAGCAATGCGTTTGCCAAATGTTACCCAATTATCTGAGATACCGAACAACCCATGTAAAATGATAAGCGACTGATCTCCGGTATTTCCATACCTTTTAAATGCCAGTTCCATATACGACGGTTTAAAGCTGCAAAATTACCGAATAAAACTCAGTCGTCCAATCGGAGCTCTGCACCATGACCTTTCAAACCAAAATACCGGCGCAAACCATATACACCCAGGTAAGCAAAAGGGGTATCAAGCAGGGCGAAAACTACTTTAAAAAGAAAACCGTTCAACAAGAGCATACCGAATAATCTCCATTCAAGAATTTCGAAAATGCTCAACAAAAACAATACGGTAAAGGTATCCACAAACTGGCTCGTAAAAGTGGAAAGGTTATTGCGCAACCAGAGATGTTTTCCTTTAGTAATTCGTTTCCAAAAATGAAAAACCTGAACATCCAGAAATTGCGCAAAAAGATAGGCTGCCAACGAAGCTGCAACAGCCAGGTAGGTAAAACTAAAGGCTTTGCTAAACTCCTTATCACTTATTGGCGACCATTCCGTAGCTGGCGCAAGATCAGAAACAATGATAATCAACAAAGCAAAAAAACTGGCAAAAATCCCTGCAATAACTACCTTATTAGCTCTCTTCTGTCCGAATACTTCCGAGATAATATCAGTTATTAAAAAGGTGATGGGATAAGCAATTATTCCCACGCTTAATTCAAAATTAAACAGCCCAAGCGGATTCCAGTGAAAGAATTTCTGGAAGATTAAATTGCTGGTCACCAAAGATGTTACAAACAAAGCCGCCAGGATCAAATAGAGTGTTTCGGCCTTTCGTCTGTGTTTCGCACTAATGGCATCAGTTTCGGAGGTCGCAGGTAATTCTTGCATTCCTAATTGTGTTAGTCTGTAACTTAAAACTTTTGAGCTAAGACAAATAACTGGTTGAAATGTTTGATGAGTTCAACCGAAACCAACATTTATTCTTTCTTTGCGGAATCCATTATGATGGTCACAGGGCCATCATTGACAAGACCTACCTGCATATAGGCTCCGAACTCGCCTGTAAAAACGCCACAACCAGAAATTTCCTCAAGTTTTTCAACAAAATACTCATACAGTGGCACAGCCTGTTCGGGACGGGCAGCTCTGATATAAGAAGGTCGGTTACCTTTTTTGGTGCTTGCATGAAGGGTAAACTGGCTCACGACAATAAAACTACCTCCAACTGCTTGTATGTCATGATTCATCAGTCCGTTTTCGTCAGCGAATATCCTCAGCCGCGCCAACTTGGCACATAGCCAATCCGCATCCTCATGTGTATCGTTATGCTCAATTCCAAGCAAAACAACCAAGCCCAATCCTATCGCACTTTTCCTTTTATTTTCAATTGCTACATAAGCCTCATTAACCCGCTGAATGACAACACGCATCCTATAAAATTATTAGTTTGATTCGTTGTAAAATTACGATTATCTCTCAGTTTGTCAAAAACTGTCATTTTTGTTCTATCCCCACAATTAAAAACTCAATCCTCAAAATCAACCCATTTTATATTACAGATTTAGCGGTGAAATTTTGTAATTTCGCAACCCAAGCAGGCTTTAAAAAACTATTTAAGTCTTTCATTATGACCAAACTCAGTGTTAACATCAACAAAATAGCTACACTTCGTAATGCCAGAGGTGGAAACATACCCGATGTACAACAAGCCGCCATTGATTGCGAACAATATGGAGCTGAGGGCATTACAGTGCATCCACGCCCTGATCAGCGACATATCACCTATCAGGATGTTGAATTGCTCCGGCCACTCATTACAACTGAGTTTAACATTGAAGGCAATCCTACGCCTGAATTTGTTGATTTAGTTTTAAAACACAAGCCTCATCAGGTTACGCTGGTTCCTGACGATCCTACTCAGCTCACTTCCGATCATGGATGGGACACAATCAAATATAAAGCGTTTCTAAAAACCACGATCACCCGTTTTAAGGAGGCTGGAATCAGAACATCCATCTTTGTAGATCCCGATGTAGAAATGGTAAAACATGCTGTGGATACCGGAACCGATCGCATCGAGCTTTATACCGAATCCTATGCAACTGACTTTTTCGGTGATAGATCAGCAGCCATCAAGCCATTTGTAAAAGCTGCCGAAGTAGCCAATTCTCTTGGTTTGGGCATCAATGCAGGTCACGACCTCAACCTGGATAACCTTGCCTACTTTGTTCAGCGAATTCCTAATGTGCTGGAGGTATCAATAGGTCATGCGTTGATAGCAGATGCTTTGTATTATGGCTTAAACAACACAATACAAATGTATCGTAATCAACTGATTAAGCCTTAATTTCAATGAAAATGGAACTGCACCCGATCGGTATCATCCGAACGCAATACACCCAAACCAAAGGCATGCCCATTCAGCCATTTTTTGCTGAAAAAAGTATGCTGGCCGTTGCAGAACTTGACGAAGCCTATATAGCCGGATTAGAAGGTTTAGAACAATTTTCACACGCCATTCTGCTTTATCATTTTCACCAGAGTCAGCCACCGAAGCTAAAACAAAAACCTTTTCTGGACGATAAAGTGTATGGTATTTTTGCAATCAGAAGTCCGCACCGCCACAACCCTATCGGGATGTCGATTGTAGAAATCGTCAAAATTGAAGGGCACCGGCTTTATTTCAATCATGCCGATATACTGGACGAAACTCCTCTGATAGATATCAAACCTTTTGTGCCTAAATTTGACAACAGACTCCACGCATCAATGGGCTGGCTTGAGGAAAAAAATTTCGACCGTTGAGGCAAGTTTTGGGGCCAGCCTAAGAGGCAGGCAATTTTGAACCAAAGTTTACGGCAACAACCTAAAGCTAAAACTATCAACAAATTAATGTGGATAAATTTGTTCAAACAAAAATTATGTTCTATTTTTGCACCCCGTTTTGGGAGAAGCAGGTGCGTAAAAGACACACGAAAACATTAATAGTCAAATGAATACACTTAGTTACAAAACTGTAAGCGTCAACAAAGAGAATGCCAATAAGCAGTGGTTTGTAGTTGATGCCGAAGGCCAGATTCTGGGTCGCCTGGCCTCAGAAATTGCAAAAATTTTAAGAGGTAAGCATAAACCCAGCTTTACTCCCCACAGCGATTGTGGTGATAATGTAATTGTAATAAACGCCGAAAAAATTGCCCTCACAGGCAATAAAATGGAGACCAAGTATTACGTGCGTCATACAGGTTATCCGGGAGGCAAACGCGTTCGTCCTGTTAAAGAACAGCTTGAGCGTAAACCAATTGCAGTAGTTGAACATGCTGTAAAAGGTATGCTTCCGAAAACAAAGCTCGGAGCCGAATTATTCCGCAACCTGCATGTTTATGCCGGACCGGAGCACAAGCACGAAGCCCAGCAACCTCAAGAACTCAAATTCAATACAAATAATTAATCATGGAAGTTATCAACGCTTTAGGCAGAAGGAAAACTGCTGTTGCCCGTGTTTATGTTAAAAATGGCAATGGCAGCATTACGGTAAATAAGCGGGATTACAAGGAGTATTTTCCAACAGGTATTTTACAATACATTGTAGAGCAACCTTTTATGCTCACCGATAACATCGGCAAATACGATGTAAAGATCAACCTGGATGGAGGCGGAATCAACGGACAGGCCGAAGCAGCCCGTCTGGCAATCAGCCGTGCCTTATGCGAAATAGACCCTGAATACCGCCCGGTGTTGAAAGCCAAAGGTTTGATGCGTCGCGACCCACGTATGGTTGAACGTAAGAAACCAGGCCAACCCAAAGCCCGTAAGAAATTCCAGTTCAGTAAACGCTAAACCTTCAGCTTGCCTGCAATTGTGTTTAGTATCCAAATTGCTGAGACTTCTTGCAAGAACTACTCAGCAATTGTATTTAGTGAATGTAAACATTTAACAAAAAATTTATGTCAAGAGTATCATTTGAAGAATTATTGGATGCCGGTGTACATTTCGGCCATCTGAAAAGAAAATGGAATCCTAATATGGCTCCTTATATCTTTATGGAGCGTAATGGAATCCACATTATCGACCTGTATAAAACGCAGGCCAAGCTGGAAGAAGCTGCTAATGCTGCACGCCAACTGGCTCGTTCAGGCAAAAAAATCCTTTTTGTTGCTACCAAAAAGCAGGCTAAAGATATCGTTGCCGAAGAAGTTAGCAAAATCAACATGCCTTACGTTACCGAACGCTGGCCTGGAGGAATGCTCACCAACTTCGCAACCATCCGCAAAGCCGTGAGAAAAATGGCCAGCATTGATAAGCTTACTGTAAGCGATTCTTATCAAAACCTTTCGAAAAGAGAAAGACTTCAGATACAACGCGAACGCGAAAAACTCGAAAAGAACCTGGGAAGTATCGCCGATCTGAATCGTCTGCCATCAGCTGTTTTCGTAGTTGATGTGATCAAAGAAAACATCGCCATTGCGGAAGCGCGCAAACTGAATATTCCTACTTTTGCTATCGTTGATACCAACTCTAATCCTAATCTGATCGACTTCCCAATTCCCGGAAATGATGACGCTTCAAAATCAATTTCGCTGATCATTCGCCTAATTGCTCAAGCCATCGAAGAGGGATTGAATGAAAGAAAAATGGCAAAAGAGAAAAGTCATGACGATCATGAGGAGGAAGAGGAAAACATCGATAATCAAAGAAAAATTACCGATGATGAAGATGAACAGGACAGCAACGCTAAGCCTGGCAAAAAAACTACTGAAGGCGGACGTAGTAAAAGACCCCGCAAAGCTGTAGCAAAAAAATAAATTTCTCATTAATTGAAAATAATCTCATGAATATTACTGCTGCTCAAGTTAATGAATTAAGAAAGCTTACCGGTGCTGGTATGATGGATTGCAAAAAAGCTTTGGTCGAAAGTGAAGGCGACATGGAAAAAGCTGTTGACATCCTCCGCAAAAAAGGCCAGAAAGTAGCTGCAAAAAGAGCTGATCGCGAAGCTAAAGATGGCGTAGTACTAGCAAAAACAAATGCTGATAACACTTACGCTGCCGTATTGATGATCAATTGCGAGACTGACTTTGTTGCTAAAAACGAAGACTTTGTAAAAAATGCTGAAAGCATCCTTGATCTCGCTATCGAAAATAAAATTACTGACGTTGAAGGTCTGAAAAAACTGGAACTCAATGGCAGAACTGTTGAAGGCATTATCACAGATCAAACCGGAGTAATAGGTGAAAAAATAGATCTGGGAGCTTTCGAAAAAATCGAAGCCCCTTTCACTGCCGCCTATATTCATCCCGGAAACCGCCTGGCAACTGTGGTTGGACTGAATCAGAAAGACAACGAAAAACTTGCACAGATAGGCCGCGAACTCGCAATGCAGGTTGCTGCCATGGACCCTGTTGCGGTTGACGAAGCTGATGTTCCACAAGATGTTATTCAACGCGAAATAGAAGTAGGCATGGAACAAGCTCGTAACGAAGGTAAACCGGAAGAGATGCTTGAAAAAATTGCCAAAGGCAAACTAAATAAGTTCTATCGTGAAAACACCCTGCTTAATCAGGATTTCGTTCGCGAGAACAAAAAATCAGTTCGTCAGTACCTGAGTGAAGTTGATAAAGACCTCACTGTTACTGCCTTCAAAAGATTAATGCTCGGCTAAGAGCTTAAAATTACCTCAAAAAAAAAACAGGCTCCTGAAATTCACGAGCCTGTTTTTTTTACGAGTTAAAATTTGCTAAACACCCAGCAATTCCTTGATGCGCTTTGCAATAGTTTGGTTATCTGCTCTACCGGAAACCATTTTAGTGGCCAGCCCCATCACTTTGCCCATATCCTTGATGGAAGAGGCAGCTGTTTGTGCAATTGCTTCCTTCAATATTGATTCCAGGTCTTCTTCCGACAAAGGTTTAGGCAAATAAGCTTCAATTATTTCTGCCTGATAAGCTTCTTCTTCGGCTAGTTCAGGCCGGTTTTGCTCTTTGTAAACAGCTTCAGATTCTCTGCGTTGTTTCACGAGTTTCTGTAGCAATTTGAGCTCAACCGCTTCCGGAATTTCACCACTACTCACATCTTTACCTGTTTTTTCCAATAACAAAGCAGCTTTTATGGCGCGTAAGGCAGCCAGCTTTTTGGTGTCCTTTTGGCGCATGGCCTGCTTCAAATCCTCATTAATCAAAACTTCAAGACTCATAACACTTTTATTTAATCAACGTTGTCGTGCAGAAAACTATTGCCTGTTGACAAACCCGACTGCTTTCCATCGCTGTTCAATTCATACCTTGATACTTCCTTATCCGGATTCTCGGAAGTGTCTTCAGAGAGTTTTGTTCCACGTCTTAAATAAGCCGGCTGACGCTCTAACTCTTCCAGACCTTGTGGGGTATGCAACTTCATACTCATGGCTTTTAACCTCGACTGCCTGATCATGGAATTTCTGTCCAGATCATCTGCTGGCATTTTCTGCTCAACCTCTTCAGAAGTAACCACTTTTACAGCCGGCTGCTCTTTAACTCCTGTTTCACTATCAGATTTTGGTCTATCCGGATCAGGTTTTACATTTGAAGCATCCATTCGTTTCACTTCAATCGGTTTCTCATCCTCAAAAGGCAGTTCCTCATGCTTTTTTACTTCAAAAGAATCATCTTCATCAAGTGAATGCACTTTCACATTTGGTTTAGGCGAAGGTTTCTCGTCAATAAAACTAAAAATTGTATGTTCAACAGTTTCAGCATTACTCTCAGAATTGTTTGTGTCATCTTGGATTTCTGCTTCTTTTTCTTCATCTTCATGCAAATGATGTCGGATAACTTTACCGTCATCATCAGGAGATTTTTTTCTGGAATCAAGGCTTGTTGCGCTCCGGGATACTGTTTTGTTTCCATACAAATCAGTAACAGAAACCTTGCGTGCACCTAATCCAATCGGAATATCTTCGTCATTATCAAATCCGGTGGCAATAATGGTAATGGCAATATTGTTTCCAAGTGAATCGTCTTTCCCATTTCCCCAAATAACTTCGGCTGTATTGCCGCAGGTTTGTTGAATATAATCAGTAATCTCAAGTACCTCATCCAGCGACACCTCATCTTCACCTGACGTAATATAGAGCAGGATATTTTGCGCCCCGGCGATGTTGGAATCGTTGAGCAAGGGTGAACGCATGGCATCCTCAATAGCTTTTAATGCACGATTCTCACCTTCAGATTTGGCCGATCCCATGATAGCTTTGCCGCTGCGACGCATCACAGTGTTCACATCTTCAAAGTCAACATTGATATAACCAGTAACGGTAATGATCTCGGCAATCCCTTTGGCGGCCGTTGTTAGCACATCATCAGCACGTTTAAAGGCTTCGGTGAGTTTCATATTGCCATATTCCTCACGCAGCTTATCATTACTAATAATCAACAGTGTATCAACGTGTTTGCGCATTTCTTCGAGACCTTCGAGGGCTTGTTGCCTACGCTTACGACCTTCAAAACCAAAAGGAAGCGTAACAATTCCAACGGTTAAGATATCCAGTTCGTGCGCTACCTGAGCCACCACAGGTGCTGCACCAGTCCCTGTTCCGCCACCCATTCCGGCAGTGATGAAAAGCATTTTGGTATGATGCTCGAGCAACTCTTTTATTTCATCAACTGTTTCGAGGGCAGCCTCGCGACCCACGGCCGGAATGTTACCGGCACCAAGTTCGCGCTTGCCCAGATGAACTTTTACAGGCACCGGGCTGGTATCCAAAGCCTGGGAATCGGTATTGCAAAGGATGAAATCAACACCTTTGATGCCTTGATGATACATATGTGTTACGGCATTGCTGCCACCGCCACCAACGCCGATAACTTTGATGATATTCGATTGATCTTTCGGGTGTTCAAATTTTAACATTTCTGGCATGGTATTTAGAATTTTAAAATTACTTACTTGATTGGTGCTTATGAATCTGTTTAGTGATAGTTTTCAACAAATTGAGGTTAATAGTGTTTACTCGATTAAATCCCTGTCGAACAGTTTCTTAATCTTATCCAGGTAGTTGCTGCTCTTTTTATCTATGGATTGCTTTTGTTTGGGTTTGGGCTGTGAAGGATCAAAAGCAGCCTTCAGCTTTTCCATTTCTTCTTCGTTAAGATGCCGCGATATTCCTTCGATCACCAGGCCTATACCTGTGGCATACATCGGGCTGGCAAGCTCTTCGGCAGTGCCTTTGGCCAGGTGTTCGTTGGGATAGCCAATCCGAACATCCATTCCTGTAACGAAAGCTGCCAGCTGATCGATGTGACGCATCAGTGAACCTCCGCCCGTAAGGACAATACCTGCAATCAGCTTCCGCTCAAATCCGGAATTTTTGATTTCGTAATGCACATGTTCGAAAATTTCTTCCAAACGTGCCTGAATAATAGAAGCCAGGTTACGAAAAGAAATCTCCTTAGGAGCACGTCCTCTGATCCCGGGGATGGAAACCACTTCGTCATCCCTGTTTTCGCTGGCCAGCGAAGAACCAAACTTTACTTTTACTTCCTCAGCATGTTTTTTGATAATGGTACAGCCTTCGCGAATATCTTCCGTAATGATATCTCCGCCAAACGGAATCACCGCTGTATGGCGGATAATCCTGTCGTGAAAAATGGCAATATCTGTTGTTCCGCCACCAATATCAACCAGCACCACACCAGCCTCCTTTTCATCGTCACCCAACACAGCCTCGGCCGATGCGATAGGCTCGAGTATTAGATCAACCATTTCGAGGCCGGCGCGTTTCACGCATTTCAACACGTTTTTGGCGGCAGCCGTTTGGCCAATGATGACATGAAAATTAGCTTCCAGCTTACTCCCCAGCATTCCAACCGGATGTTTGATTCCCTGTTCGCCATCCACAATATACTCCTGCGGAATCACATCAATTATTTCTTCTCCGGCCGACATACTCAGTTTGTACATATCATTAGTCAGCTTTTCTATTTCCAGCCTGTTGATCTCCTCCTCGCTGTTCTCGCGAATCAAACTTCCACGATGCTGCAGACTCTTGATATGTTGGCCTGCAATACCCACATTAACATATTTAATATCCACACCAGAGCGGGCTGCAGCCTCGTCAACAGCTTTGCGAATAGAATTAACGGTGTCTTCAATATTTGACACCAAGCCACGTTTTACGCCAATTGACTCGGTTTTGCCATGTCCAAGAATCTCTATCTTTCCATTTTCATTTTTTCTGCCCACCAGGCAGGCAATCTTTGTGGTTCCAATATCCAATCCTACAATAATGTCAGATGTTTTCATGGTGCTATCTTTTTGTACAAACTATTTGATTTTCATATTTTAAATTTACCAGTCGGTAATCAGCCAAGTCCGAACTGAGGCCTTTTTGGGTATAAAAAGCCTTCAGATGTAGGAGTTTTTCTTCAAGATTAGTAAGGTCGCCAATCAAAACTGAAGCACTACCCAGCTTAGGACTCAATTCAATTTCACCTAAACTATTGATATAAATCTGATCAATCAGGCTGCTCAAAAACTTATCCTTACGGAGTTTTCCATTAAGCTGAAAAGCCGGCCACAGAAACGATTTCCTGTAAGCCGAATCTGAGATGTGTGCAGTATTGTGGGTTAATGCCGGAAAATCCAAATATCCGTTTACTATTGGCACCCGAGCTGCAAAATTAGGATTTATAGGAAAAATCACTCCCTCAGAATCAACATAAAGCGACTGATGCTTGCGATTGTATGCTCTTAAAACAGCTGAACGCTCGCGCACCACCAGTTGCAATACACCACTCAGCGTTGCACTTACATCAGCATCTGCAATCCATGAGTTTTGCAGCAAATCGTTCTCAAGACCGGCCATTCTGATGTCGCGAATGCGTTTGGACTTTAAGGAATCAGTAAGTGAATATACCATTTCTACCAGCTGTTCTCTGCTCAAAAATCCGCTTTGCTGTTCACGTACAATTTTAATTTCCAAACCATTGACAGGACTATTGAGGTAATGTTGCCTTGCCAACCAGGCAAGCAATAACACACCAGCAATGCTTATTGCCCAAAATGATATGGTGAGGATGCGTTTTACCATTGGGCAATCATTTTTTCGAGGGGTTTAACAAAACGGTCAATATCTCCGGCACCCATCGTAACCAACACTTCAGGGCGCTTTTGATCTATCCATTCCAAAAGCTGTTCTTTTTTTATGAGTTGTTTATTGGCTAAATTTATCAGATGAAGTAACTTTTCTGAGCTGACTTCAGCAATTGGCAGTTCGCGAGCAGGATAAATATCCAAAAGTATCAGCTCGTCAACAGCTTCCAAACTTCTTGCAAAATCCAACATAAAATCGCGTGTGCGGCTATACAGATGCGGCTGAAATATCGCTGTGATTTTCTTCTTCGGAAACAAAGATCGCACAGCTTGCAAACAGGCATTTATCTCGGTAGGATGATGCGCATAGTCATCAACATAAAAGTATTTTTGATTCACGCGCACATCGAATCGTCGTTTAATCCCTTTAAACGAAGCCAATCCCGCAACGATCATTTCAGGAGTTACGAGATTGATCCAGGCAAGGGAGACCGCAGCAAGTGCATTGTTCAGATTATGTTTTCCGGCCAAAGGCAGCATTGCACTGATTTTGGTATCATCAGGAAAAACAAGTTCAAATTGCTGACCTTCTGGCATTACTTTTACGTTTTGAGCACGAACCACTGATTCTTCCGAAAAACCATAACGCACCAGATGAGCAGCACAATCCAGCTTTTGATCCTCCTGTATGACTAAAAATCCATTTTCCGGAATACGATCAGCAAACTCCTGAAAAGCATCCTGCAATAAGGAGGCATCACCATAAATATCCAGGTGATCTGCTTCGATGGCAGAGATTACAGCCATATCAGCTCTCAGATACAAAAAGGATCGATCAAACTCGTCTGCTTCAACAATTAAAACATTTGGACTGTTGCTAAGAACTAAATTACTGTTGAAATTCTTTGCAATACCTCCAATAAAGGCAGTTACTTTGATGCCAGCCTGATGTAGAAGCCATGCAGTAAGTGCAGTGATAGATGTTTTTCCATGTGTGCCGGCTATGGCTATTGTAAATTCAGATTCGGAAAGTGCACCTAAAAGCTGCGATCTTTTGAGCAAACGGATTCCTAATTTTTTAACTTTAGTCAGCAATTGACTGTCGGCTGGTATAGCCGGAGTAAACACCACAAGATCAAGCTGATCAGCTAATAATTCAGGCTTATCTTCAAAAATAACAGGAATGCCTTCTGCAAGTAACTCATCTGTAATTTCTGAAGCCGTGCGGTCATATCCGGAAACCAAGGCACCTTGATTTTTGGCATAACGAGCCAGGGCACTCATGCCAATGCCTCCAATACCAAGGAAAAATATGCGATCTCCGGTTTTTATTTTCATTTTATTTCCAGGATTTTTTCAATTTCATCCACAATAGCTTCATCTGCATCCGGCAGCGCAAATCGCGCAATGGCTTTCTCCATCTGCTTCCGTTTTGATTCATTTGCAGCCATTGCAATCATGGCTGGCACAAGCTCGCCTTCAGCTTTGGTATTCACAACAATTTCTGCCGCTCCTGCAGTGCTCAGTCGCTTTGCATTACTGGTTTGGTGATCTTCGGCAGCAGTAGGCAAAGGCACAAATATCACTGGCTTTTTGACTACTGCCAACTCCGAAATCGCCATGGCACCGGCTCTCGAAACAACAAAATCTGCCGCTGCATAAGCCAAATCCATCCGCTCAATAAAAGCTGCGACAAAACAGCTTTCCCATCCTGTCGCTTCAACTATTTGATTGGCCTCAGCTTCAAAAAAACTTCCTGTCTGCCAGATCATCTGAATTTCTGACTGCACCAAAAAATCCAGGTTTGCTTTGAGGGCCTTGTTGATCGCCAAAGCACCCTGACTTCCACCAACAATCAAAGCGACAGGCTGCGACGACTTCATGCCAAAAAACTTTAAAGCCTCTTCCCTTTTACCTGTAATTTGAACGGCATGTTTTCGGAGAGGATTACCAGTTAGCACAGTCTTTTCCTTCGGGAACCATTGATCCATCTGATCGTAAGCCGTACATATGCTATCGACTTTTGAAGCCAGCAAACGGTTGGTGATGCCCGGGAAGGAATTTTGTTCCTGAATCAAAGTTGGAATTTTCAATTGTACCGCAGCCCGTAATGTTGGCCCGCTGGCGTAGCCACCCACACCAATCACTAAATCGGGCTTAAAGCGTTTCAGTATGCTTCGTGCCTGAATCAGGCTATGAATCAGTTTGATTGGAAAAAGTAGATTTTTAAAGCTCAGTTTCCGCTGAAATCCACTGATCCAAAGCCCCTTGATTGCGTAGCCAGCCTGAGGCACACGCTGCATCTCCATCCGGCCGCGGGCACCCACAAAAAGCAGTTCGGCATCAGGCATTCGCCTGCGCAAAGCATCGGCAATGGCAATGGCCGGAAAAATATGGCCACCGGTTCCTCCTCCGCTAATTATAAACCGCTGCGACTGCTTCTTCATCTTGTACTAACTCCTCTTTTTCTTGTTCTTTTCTTGCTATTTCTTTACTTACACTCAACATAATGCCTATCGACAGACTGGTAAACCAAATGGATGTTCCGCCCATGCTCACCAATGGCAATGGCTGCCCGGTAACAGGCAGCAAACCAACTGCCACACCCATATTAACCATCGCCTGAAACACCAAACTAAAAGCTACTCCTATGGAAAGGAAGGCCCCAAAAGTTTGAGGGATTTTCGTCACGATCACCACTGCCCTGAAAAGCAGAATCAAATAAAGCAATACCATAAAACCACCTCCTAGCAAGCCATATTCTTCGATGATGATTGCAAAAATAAAATCTGAATAGGGATGTGGTAAAAAATTTCTTTGTGTGCTGTTGCCTGGCAATTTTCCAAAAAATTTACCATTGGCAATGGCAATCTGTGCTTGCTCAATCTGATAATTGTCACCGGTGTCTTTTGTAAAACTTTCAATGCGGCTTTGCCATGTCCAGAGCCTGCCTTGCCTGTCTTCGGGCAATTGTAATAGTATCAGAATAAATATTGTAAGTGCTACCAGTCCGATACCGATCAACGAGAAAATATATTTCAGATTAACCCGACCGATAAACAACAAGACCAAACTCGTAGTAAAAATCAAAGTCGCTGTGCTGAAGTTTGCCGGCAATACGAGGAACACCACCAATAAAACAGGAATCATCAGCGGAACAAAAGCTGATTTAAAACTTTTAATGTGATCCTGCTTTTTGGTAAGCATGCGAGCCAGATACATGATAAGTGTGAGTTTGGCCAGGTCGCTGGTTTGAAAGGTGAGGTTAAAAGGAAGTGGCAAAACACGTTTGGCTTCATTGAGGTTGAGCCCAAAAATCAAGGTGAGCAACAGCAATGGAATTGCAATCCACAGGGCCACCTGAAACACCGGCGAAAAATACACATACCTGATCTTGTGCATCAGATACATAAAAACAAAACCCAGAAATAAGATCACAAAATGCTTGAGCATATAATATTCCGTATTGCCATCCTGATATTTGTAGGCAAGCGTACCTGTGGAACTGTAAACGGCCAGCAGCGAAAAAAGTGACAGCAGTATCACTACCGACCAAATCACCTTATCACCTTTTATATCGCTCAAAATTTTGTTTACCATCTTGTTGAATTATAAAGCCTTAACAGCATCCTTAAACATATCACCCCTTTCCTCAAAATTTCTGAATAAATCAAAACTGGCGCAGGCTGGCGACAACAGCACAACATCTCCTTTTGAAGCAATCATTGATGCGGCCATCACAGCCTGTTCAACAGAACGGGTTTCGATGATGGGTTCGATCAACTCGCCAAAAAACTGTTTAAGCTTGTTGTTGTCGGCTCCCAGACAAATCAAAGCCTTCACCTTTTGCTTGACCAAAGGAACCAAGCTGCTGTAATCGTTGCCTTTGTCCTGCCCACCGGCAATCCAAACTACCGGTCTGTCCAAGGTTTCAAGGGCATACCAGGTAGCATTCACACTTGTTGCCTTTGAATCGTTGTAATAGGCAACGCCATGTACATTGGCAACAAACTCAATCCGGTGAGCAATATTCTGAAAATCAGAAAGGCTTTGTTTTAAAGATTCTTTTCTGATATCCAGCAATTTGGCGGCCACTCCTGCTGCCATTGAATTGTAAGCGTTGTGCTTACCCTGAAGTGCTAATTGTTCGAGTGTCATATGAAAATTTTGTTTATTTATCGTGATGTTAATCTTATTATTCGCCAAAAATGCGCCTTCCTTTGTTATGCGTTTTTGAAGACTGATCGGAAATTTCCTTGTCTTTATATTATTGTTTATCAATAGTTTATTTATAATATCATCATCAGTATTATAAATAAAAGCATCCTGTTCGGTGAGATTTTTTGTGATACGCCATTTCGATTCTGCATAGGCTTCAAAACGGTTTCCATAGCGATCGAGGTGATCAGGCGTGATATTGAGCAACACAGCAATATCAGGCCTGAAATCAACGATGCCATCCAATTGAAAACTGCTTAGTTCCAACACAAAATACTCGTGATCGGCCTCCGCCAGTGCAGCTGCAAAGCTCTTCCCGATATTGCCGGCCGCACACACATCAAGGCCGGCCTGTTGCATGATATGGGCTGTAAGTGCTGTGGTTGTTGTTTTGCCATTGGTTCCGGTTATCCCAATAATAAATGCCTGGCTAAACCACGATGCAAATTCTATCTCCGAAATCACCGGAATTTCTTTTGATCTGGCTGCCAAAACTACAGGAGCCTGATCAGGAATGCCCGGACTTTTAACAATCAAATCGGCCTGGAGGATTGGTTCAAATGTATGTTTACCTTCCTCATATTCAAATTGATGTGCCGTAAGCTGTTGCTGGTAAGTTTCAGCAATTTTACTGCCGTCAGAAACAAATACCTCCCTACCCATTTTGCGGGCAAGCATTGCTGCGCCAAGGCCGCTTTCGCCAGCTCCCAGCACCACAATTTTCTGATATTTTTGTTCTGAAAATTTCATTTATCTATCTGATTTTTAATGTTATAATCGTTAATACCGCCAACATGATTCCAACAATCAAAAAACGCATTACAATTTTGGGTTCCGGATAACCAAGCTTTTGAAAGTGATGGTGCAAAGGAGCCATTTTAAAGATTCGCTGACCTACACCAGATTTTCGGCGGGTGTACTTGAAATAACTTACCTGCATCATTACCGAAAGACTTTCGGCCAGAAAGATGCCGCACAAAATCGGGATCAGCAGCTCTTTACGAATCAGAATGGCAAAAACAGCAATAATACCGCCTAAAGCCAAGCTGCCGGTATCGCCCATAAAAACCTGAGCCGGAAAGGCATTGTACCAAAGAAACCCAATATTGGCACCAACAAACGCACTGATAAAAATTGTAAGTTCACCAGTATCTGGCAAATACATTATATTCAAGTAATCAGCAAAGATGATATTACCCGAAACCCAGGCCAGAATACCCAGCGTTACGCCAATAATAGCCGAGGTGCCCACTGCCAGCCCATCCATGCCATCTGTGAGATTAGCACCATTGGAAACCGCTGTGATAATCAATATCACGATGGGGATAAAAACCAGAAAAGCCCATTGCCGGTAATCAGGCCCCAGCCATTTCAACAGCACGGCATAGTCAAATTCATTGTTTTTGATAAAAGGAATGGTTGTTTTTGTTGTCTGGATTTCGACAGGTGAAAATTTGCTGGCAGCACCTTTCACGGGCATTTCAACAACCATCTGATCAGCCGGTGCAATTTTTTCGCGCATCACAACCGAATTATCAAAATACATGATCAGGCTAACCACCAGTCCCAATATCACCTGTCCGATGATTTTCACCTTCGGTGGAAGACCCTTCTTATCTTTTTTGAACACCTTGATGTAATCGTCAGCAAAACCCAGCCCTCCAAGCCAAACAGTAGTAAACAGCATCAGCAGAATGTAAGTATTGGCCAGATCAGTAAATAATAGCGTTGGCACCACTATGGAAGCCAGAATAATCAAGCCCCCCATGGTAGGTGTTCCCTGCTTTTCAATTTGGCCTTCAAGCCCCAGATCACGCACTATTTCGCCCACCTGTTTGCGATTGAGGTATTTGATCCAGCGCTTGCCGAAAAGCAATGAGATGACGAGCGAAGTAATAACTGCTGCTGCCGCCCTAAAGGAAATATACTGAAACACTCCCGCCCCGGGGAAGTTAAATGCCTGATCCAAATATTCGAACAAATAATAAAGCATAGCTATTTCAATCTTTCGTTTAGTGCCTCTTGTAATTCTTTTCTATCATCGAATGGCTGCCGAATACCATTGATTTCCTGATAAGTTTCGTGGCCTTTTCCGGCTACCAAAATGATATCTCCTTTCGAAGCCAATGCCACTGCCGTTCGGATGGCCTCTCTTCTGTTGCTCACCGCCAATACCCTGTTGAAATGTTCGGCTGCCACTCCTTTGCGCATATCCTGAATTATTGTCTCCGGATTTTCCGTCCGGGGATTATCAGAGGTAAGGATCAGTTTGGTGCTGCCAGCTGCCGCCAGACGCGCCATTTCCGGACGTTTGGTTTTGTCGCGGTCGCCACCAGCTCCCACAACCGTAATGAGTTGTTCGTTGTTTGTTCTGATATCATTGATGGTCTTCAATACATTATCCAGTGCATCAGGTGTGTGTGCATAGTCCACTATTCCCATAATACCAGCAGGATGATAAATCAAATCGAAACGGCCAGTTGCCGAATGCAATTTGCTCAGGCTTTGAAGAGCCTCCGCCTTTTCGATGCCCAGCAAGCGGCTAGTGGCATAAATTGCCAAGAGATTATATGCATTGAATTTGCCAACCAAATGTGTCGAAACCTCTTCGCCATCAAGCAGTAAAAGCAATCCTTCAAAACTGTTCTCCAATATCTTTGCCCTGTAATCGGCTGCTTTTGATAGCGAATAGGAATAGCTTGCCGCTTTGGTGTTTTGAATCATAAACTGCCCGTTCTTATCATCCGTATTGATCAGTGCAAAAGCAGTTTTTGGCAACCAGTCGAAGAAAGCTTTTTTGGCATCCCGATAGGACTGAAAATCTCCGTGATAATCCAGGTGATCGTGCGTTAGATTGGTAAATATGCCACCTGTGAATTTCAATCCGGCAACCCGAAATTGTACCACGGCATGGGAGCTCACCTCCATGAATGCATACTGGCAGCCTTCGGCAACCATTCTACTCATCAACGCATTGATCTGCAGCGGATCAGGTGTTGTATGACTAGCCGGCAAAACCCTACCGTTGATTTTGTTTTCTATCGTTGAAAATAAGCCACAGGCAAAACCCAGATCGGTAAAAAGCGTATAGAGCAAACTGGCAATGGTTGTTTTACCATTAGTGCCTGTAACTCCAACGAGTTGAAGCTTTTGCGAGGGGTTGTCGTAATAATTTCCGGCAGCGAGAGCCAAAGTGTAAGCTGCATTCTCAACCTTTACGTAAACAACTTTTTCATCAGTCCTTTGAGGCAGTTTCTCGCAGACAACAGCAGCAACACCTTTTTTTATAACCTGCTCAATAAAATCATGTCCGTCAGATTTGTTGCCCCTAATCGCAACAAATACATCACCGGCTTCGCACAGGCGCGAATCAAAATGCAGGTTTTTTATCGGTCTGTTTACCTCACCGATAATTTCCCGTACCGGGCATTTATATAATATGTCTGACAATATTTTTGTCATCACAAATTCACCAGTTTAAGTTCAACTTCCCGATTTTTTGTTGGGGGTGTCCCGGGTCTTATGGATTGCCAGGCTACCTGTCCCCTTCCATTCACCAATACTTTCAAACCCATATTTTCGAGCATAAAAACAGCATCACGCACATTCATTCCCCGGACATCCGGTATGGCATCCGGATGTATTTCGGCGGGCTCGAGCCGCAGCAAAGCCGTATCAGCTCTGGCACTCACCCAATCCTGCATAGCCGCCTGATCCGATACTTTCAGACTAAGCATCTCTGATAAGTTGGTTGCATCTGCTTTGTTGATCAACTTTTCCTGAAATGCCAACACGGCATTCGACTTATCAATTTGTTCGCTTTCTTCGTGAATATCAAGACGTGTGGCATAAACCTTATCTGCAATTTCCTTAAAAACAGGTGCAGCCACCGCACCACCATAAATCTTTCCTGAGGAAGGATTGCTTACCACTACAATACAGCTGTATCGCGGCTTTGAGGCCGGAAAATAGCCTACAAATGAAGCTGTATAATTGGTTTTATTATATCCTTTACTGCCGCTTGCAATCTGAGCTGTTCCGGTTTTTCCGGCGATTTGAAAAGGACTTTTATTCAAATATCTTGCTGTTCCGCGTTTAACCACTCCTTCCATCAGGCTTTTCACTGAATCGATGGTAGCCTGCGAGGCAATAGATTTATTAATTACTTGTGTTTCGAAATGCTCGATTGCTCGTCCACCCTGTCGTATCTCCTCCACAAACATGGGCTTCACCATTTTGCCGTTGTTAGCCACGGCATTGTAAAATGTAAGAATTTGAATAGGCGTAAGGCTCAATTCATAACCAATTGACATCCAAGGCAAAGTAGTGCCATACCAGTATTTTTTATCCTTTGGATGTTTGATATAAGGCTTACCCTCACCCGGGATTTCGAGACCAAGAGGCTGGTTGAGCGACATCTCATACAAACGTTCAACAAACTGCTCAGGCTTCTCTTTGTAGGCATCCCAAACCAGTTTGCTAATAGCCACATTAGATGATTTTTCAAATGCTTCACGAACAGTAAACCTTCCGTTCCGGATGGGATAAACATCGCGCATGGTGCGGGAATAGTACACAATATAGCCTGCCCTACCTACATCAATGGTATCTGACAAACGCACTTTTTTGTCTTCGAGCAAAGCCATCATCGAAGCCAGCTTAAAGGTGGAGCCGGGCTCCACACTTTCGGCCAATGCATAGTTGTAGGTTTCTTCGTAAGCTCCGGTTTTGGGATTGATGCTCAGGTTTGCAATGGCTTTAATTTTTCCGGTTGACACCTCCATCAAAATAGCACAACCTTCTTCGGCATTGTTCTCCAGCAGATTTCGACGCAATGCATCTTCTGCCACATCCTGTATGTTGATATCAATCGTTGTAACAACATCTTTTCCATTTTGAGGCTCCACCTCATTGCCGTCAAACAGTGGTTTCCAGTCGCCGTTGTTTATACGCCTTTTCACCTGTTTGCCGTCAATCCCTTTAAGCACAGGATGATAAGCCCCTTCAATACCAACAAATAATTCTTCCTTTTCGTTTTGATAGCCAATGGTTCGGCTGGCCAGCTCACGAAAAGGTTTTTCACGTTTGTCGTGCGGTATAAGGATAAGCCCACCCTTATACTTGCCTTTTCTCAAAATCGGGAAGGTGCGCATCTCTTTTACCTGCGAATAGGTTGCACGATTCTTGAGTTGGAAATACCGATTGCCCCGCTTACGCGCTCTCACTAACTGATTGAGATAGCTTTGACGTGATTTGTCCTGAAACAAACGGGATAACATCAGTGCCAGCGAATCCACTTTAGAATCAAAAAGTGGCTGATCAATCAAAGGTGAGGCCACATCCATTCGTACTTCAAAAACGGGTACAGAAGTAGCTAAAAGCGATCCATCATCTGCCAGCACATTTCCACGCAAGGCTTCAACATCAAACACCTTAATTTCTTGTTGCTGTGCTTTTTCGCGCAATTCATCGCCAAACTTGATCTGTATCCAGGCAATTCGTACAACGATGGCAAGGCCAAAGAGAAGCATGAAGACATACATCAGGTAAACCCGCCACAAAATATCTTTCTTCTCATCCATCATTTGCGATCCTCCCCTCTGATGATGATTTTGCGAACTGGTTCAACAGATTCCTTTAATCCACTTTTGTTCAGCCTGGTAGCAATGGTTGACTGTTTTGTTTGCTGCATTAGTTCCGATTTGGCAGAAATATATTCGTAATGCAACTCTTTGAGCTCCCGATTTAAATCATCGATCTTACGGCTCATATCCTCGGCATAATAGCTGTTGCCAATGTAAATCAGTGCTATTGCAGCTAAAAAGAAAACATAATTGACTTGCCTGCGCACCCAATTGTAAGCAAGGAAATCACCACCCAGCAAATCCATAAAAAACCTTCCCGACCAGCTTTTCTTCTTTACGGACACAGGTTTTTCTTTGTGGATTTCCTGCTTTTCGGCCAATGTATTTACTTTGTTAGTCATCTGCTTTGCGTTGGGCTATTCTGAGTTTTGCACTTCTGGCACGACTGTTTTCTTTTACTTCATCTGCTGTTGGGACAATTGGTTTTCGGCTTATCACCTCCCAGGGTGACAGCTTACGGCCATAAAAATCTTTCTCGACCACACCGCTCGCATTTCCGGCACGCATAAAATTTTTCACCAGCCGGTCTTCCAGCGAATGGTAGCTGATCACTACCAGGCGGCCTCCGGGTTTGATTACATCAGCACATTGATCAAGAAATTTTTCCAAGACCTGCATTTCCTGATTCACTTCAATCCGCAGGGCCTGAAAAAGCTGAGCCAATACTTTATTTTCGCGGTTACGGGTTAAAAAGGGCGCAACAATCTGCTTAAGCTCTGTGGTTGTCCGTATGGGGGCATTTTGCCGGGCAACTACGATGGCTCCGGCCATTTGCCAGGCTTGCTGAAGCTCCCCATATTTTCTAAAAATATCAGTAAGCTCCTGCTGATCAAACGTATTCACTATTGTTTCGGCTGTGATTTCCTGTTGCTGATCCATACGCATGTCCAGGCGGCCATCAAAGCGGGTAGAAAAACCTTTGTCGGGCACATCGAACTGATGAGACGAAACACCCAGATCAGCCAGCACACCATCGAGCTGCCTGGCACCATAGAGGCGAACAAAATTCTTCAGAAATTGAAAGTTCTGAGGTATAAAAACAAATCGTGGGTCATTGATCACATTTGCTTTGGCATCCTCATCCTGATCGAAACCAAACAGTTTACCATTAGTACCCAGCAACTCCAGGATGGCACGTGAATGCCCGCCACCGCCAAAGGTAACATCAGCGTACAACCCATCAGGTTGCACCTGTAATCCTTCAACGGACTCGTGAAGTAATACCGGTTTGTGATACATGTTTATAAACTCGTTTGGTCGACGCTACCTAGTTTTTCTGTTGCCAACTTTTCGAATGCGTCCTGATCAAGGCTGTTGATTCGTGCTTCGTAAGCAGCCTTGTCCCAAAGCTCCATGTTACTGGTCAGGGAAGTCAAAATCACTTCCTTTTGCAGCTTGCCTGCTTCTACCAGATTTTTAGGGATCTGTATGCGGCCGGTTCCATCCAGTTTTACCATTTTGGCACCGGCATTGTATTTCCGTACAAGCTCAACATTAGATCGCACAAACTGATTCAAAGCCCGAAGCTTCTCCTGCGTCTTAGTCCAATCGCTCATCGTATAGAGTTCAAGGCATTGATCGAACAAGCCAGGACGGAGCACAAAGCCCTCTTCCGCAAGCTCGCCCAACTGCACCTTGCAATCTGCCGGAAGCATCAGTCTGCCTTTCGCATCCAGCTTACAATGATATTGCCCGATTGGATAATTCAAAAAATTGACATTTTGTGCGATAAAATTAGTGCATTTTTTCCCACTAACTCCCATTTTATACCACAAAAGTTATCAAATGTTTCAAAAAATTGGAAATATTTTATCAGATCAATGCTTAATTGCTGATAATGTGCGCTTTACAATTTATGAATAATTGCAATTCGGCTTAACAGTTGATAATGAAGTAGATTTATTAACAACAAAAAACTAAATCTACTGAAAACCAGCACTCTCAGAAGGCGATATTTTATTCAAATCCAGAACACAACTCAAGTTACATTTCTGATTATTCAAAGTAGTTTAAAATTGACAATTAACGATACATTTTCAGTATTTTTGCTAGTTCAATTAACATCCCGGATGAAAGAGGACCCGCAAATTACTAAAGCACAGGCTGACCGGCTGATTGATATAGAAGCTGTATTCAGACAAAAGAACCCAAAACTTTTTAAAGCCATTCCGGGTTTTGTGTTTTCGTATCTGAAGAGGATAATTCATCAGGATCAGGTCAATGCTTTTATTAAGCGTTCCAAACATCTGTATGGCCTTGATTTTGTGGATGCTGCCATTGTTGAATTTAATCCTACAGTTATAATCAATGGCCTTGAAAATATCCCTGTAAGCGATCGGATTATAGTTGCTTCCAATCATCCGTTAGGTGGATTAGATGGCATCGCTCTGATGCAGGCCGTTGGCAAAGTGAGGCCTGATATCAGGTTTCCGGTGAATGATATATTGCTTTATGTCGAAAATCTTCAACCCTTGTTTATTCCCATTAACAAGCATGGAAGCAATGCCGAAAATATACGCATACTAAATGAAACTTTTGCGGGTGATGATGTGATATGCTACTTTCCTTTCGGCCTGGTTTCCAGAAAAAAAGGAGGTAAAATTTATGATTTGGAATGGAAAAAAACTTTCCTAAGCAAAGCAAAAAAGTACAAACGAAATATCGTGCCGGTGCATATTGCCGGGAGGAATTCGAACTTTTTTTACAACTTGTCGAATTTTCGCAAATTCCTTGGGATAAAAGCAAACATTGAAATGTTGTATCTTGCCGATGAATTTTTTAAACAATACAACAAAAATATCATCATAACTTTTGGAAAACCCATTGATTATAAAGTTTTTGACAAAAGTAAATCAGATCAGGAATGGGCAACACAATTGCGTAATTTTAGTTATCTTTTGAGCACAAACCCAAACGAAACTTTTAATCCTGAAACCATATATACGCTCTATTAACTTGAAATTTAACACCATGAAACCGTTAATAAATCCGGTAAATAAAGATTTAATTCTGTCAGAGCTCACTGTTGAGCGCTTTTTTCGAAGGACTAACAATGGAAACAATGAAATATATATTGTTTCTGATCACGATTCACCACAATTGATGCAGGAAATAGGTCGGCTAAGAGAACTCACTTTCAGGGCATCCGGAGGAGGCACAGGAAAAGAAACTGATATTGACATTTTTGACCTGGGTGAGAATGGTTTTAAACAGTTAATCGTCTGGAATCCTGATAGTCAGGAAATAATTGGAGGTTATCGGTTTATCGAATGTAAGCACCTGTTAATAGATAGTGAAGGTAATGTACAAACCCCGACAGCCAAGCTTTTTGGTTACTCCAAAAAATTTATCGAAGATTATCTTCCATACACCATCGAGCTGGGGCGTTCGTTTGTTCAGCCCGAATATCAACCCACCAAAAACATGCGTAAAGGAATGTATGCGCTTGATAACCTATGGGATGGCCTTGGTTCGTTGATTCATCTCTTTCCCGAAACGCGTTACTTTTTTGGCAAGGTAACCATGTATCCGCATTATGATAAAATGGCCAGAGATCTGATTCTGTATTTTCTTAATCATTATTTTCCGGATGAAGAAAAGCTTGTATATCCCAGAATTCCATTAAGTTATCATCATCCTATTGAGAAACTTAAAGCACATTTCACGGGCAAATCATATAAGGAAGATTATAAAAAACTCATGAAAATTGTGCGCGAACGAAAAGAAAATATCCCACCACTCGTAAATGCCTATATGAATCTCTCTTCCACCATGAAATGCTTTGGGACAGCCTTGAACAAATCATTTGGTGCCGTTGAAGAAACAGGCATAATTTTAACAATAGGTGATATTTTTGATGTGAAAAAAGACCGGCATCTGCATTATGATCGCAATGAAAAACCCCGACATCTTAAATGATTATTCAACAGGCCCGTTTCCTTCAAAGCAACACAAAAATTGAAAAGCTTCCCGATGCCATTTACCCTGAATATGCCTTTATTGGCCGTTCAAATGTGGGTAAATCATCGTTGATAAATATGCTTACAGGAAAAAAAAAGCTGGCAAAGATTTCTTCAAAACCTGGTAAAACAATCACCATCAATCATTTTTTAATTGATGAAAGCTGGTATCTCGTTGATCTGCCTGGCTATGGTTTTGCTAAAAGGTCAAAGGAGGCAAGAGAAAAATGGTCGCAAATGCTACGGCAATACCTCTGGCAACGGACCAACCTGATTTATTTGTTTGTGCTCGTGGATAGTCGCATTGAGCCTCAGGCAATTGACCTGGATTTTATCAATGAGTTGGGAGAAGCCGGAATACCCTTTGTTATCGTTTACACAAAAACGGATAAGCAAAGTAATCGCAAGACAATGAGCAATGTTAAAACCTTTGAGAAAGCCTTATCAGAAAACTGGGAAGAGTTACCAAAAAGCATACTCAGTTCGTCACTTAACGGAAGCGGGAAAGAAGAAATTTTATCAATTATTGCTTCAGGGAATACAATTTTCAATCAAACTGACACTTCAACCAGAACATAATTCTTAACAACGCGTTCGCCTTTTTTAACGTTTACCGATTTCACTTCACCTGCAAATGGTGCTCTGATTTCGTTGAGCATTTTCATGGCTTCCAGCACAACCAGGGGATCACCTTCATCAACCTTTTGCCCTTCTTTTACATAAACTTCGGTTATCGTTCCGGGGATAAAGGCAGTCATCACTCCCGGAACCAACTCTGCATAAGGTTTCCTGCTATTGTACTTATTCGTTAGGGTTGTTTGGTAAACAACATGATCAATAATCAGCGATTGATAGGTCTTTTTGTCAGCAACAACTTCTGCTTTTTTCATACGCTTTAGTTTAGTCGAAAACTCAGTCTCTTAATACTTCTTTTAACGCGAGATAAAGCACTGTTAAAATGGTGGAATACCATGTTTTTTCATGGGTACTTCCACGATTTTATCTTTGGAAATATCCAATGAATGGATCAACATCCTGCGTGTTTCAGCCGGTTCAATCACAGCATCAATATATCCGTAAGCCGCAGCTACATAGGGGTTTGCAAACTTATTCTTGTATTCCTCTACTTTAAGCTTACGCATTTTATCAGGATCTTCTGCAGATTGAATTTCCTTTCGGAAAATAATATTGGCTGCCCCTTCGGGACCCATAACGGCAATTTCGGCAGTAGGCCATGCGAAAACAAAATCAGCACGTAAATGATGCGAACACATGGCAATATACCCTCCACCGTATGCTTTGCGCATAATCACAGTAATTTTGGGAACTGTAGCTTCTGAATAGGCATACAACACCTTGGCACCATGACGAATAACACCTGCATGTTCCTGATCAATGCCGGGCAGATAGCCTGGAAGATCAACAAGCGTTACAAGCGGAATATTAAAAGAATCGCAATAGCGGATAAATCGGGCAGCTTTGTCAGAAGAATCTACATCCAGCACACCGGCCAATACATTAGGCTGATTGGCGACAAATCCAACCGTATCACCATTTACACGACTAAATCCGATTACAATATTTGCGGCAAACAACTCCTGCACTTCCAAAAACTCCGAATCGTCGGCCAATGATTTTATCACATCTCTCACATCATAAGGCAAACGAGGGTCTGTTGGCAGGATCGTATCAATTTTATAGTTTCTGGTTTTGGGTGCTTTTTTAGGGAAGCGCTCTGCTTTTTTCATGTTATTCCAGGGTATAAAGCTTACGAGCTGCTTAATCTGGCTGAAACATTCTTCCTCGCTTCGGGCATAAAAATGTGCATTACCGGTTATTTCGGAATGAACACGTGCACCACCCAATTCTTCCATCGAAATTTCTTCGCCTAGGACCGTTTTTATCACTTCAGGACCAGTGATAAACATTTTAGAGATGTTCTCCACCACAAAAACAAAATCGGTAAGAGCCGGTGAATAAACAGCCCCGCCAGCGCATGGCCCAAGGATTACAGATATTTGAGGAATAACACCCGAAGCCTGGGTATTACGGTAAAAAATCTCACCATAACCGGCCAATGAATTCACTCCTTCCTGAATACGCGCACCACCTGAATCGTTGATGCCAATCAATGGCACCTTCAGCTTCATGGCGTGATCCATTATTTTGGTGATTTTTTTGGCATGCATCCACCCAAGCGAACCACCTGCAACAGTGAAATCCTGGGCGTAAATACAAACCGGATGCCCGCTTAATGTACCCGTTCCGGTGATCACCCCATCGCCGGGCAGGTATTTTTTGTCCATGTCGAAATCTTTTGCGGCATGTTCCACAAACAGGTCATACTCGTGAAATGATTTTGGGTCGAGCAGGGCGATGATACGCTCACGGGCTGTAAGTTTCCCAATCGCTTTTTGCTTTTCAATGGCTTTATCCCCCCCACCCATCAGGGCATCGCGCATACGGCGTTGCAACTCAGAAGTCTTCTGTTTAATCCCCATACTGGTAATTTTTGGTTCAGTAATCCTGATTAGATTTCTACATCACTTTTTTGTCTTCGGCAAAACTGCCTCGAATGACAGCTGCCCAATCATGCAAAAATAAGCCAAATATAAAAAATAACAACTTTTCATTTTTATTACCCAAAAGTATAGCCTTTTGCCAGCCTGTGTTAATCGCTTTTACTGCCGAATCATCACCATATATTAAACCATCCATTTTGAGAATTAAAAATTTCAAACGTTTTCGAAAAAGACAAAAGCCGGAAACAATCCGGCTTTCAATCACAAAAATAAAATGATACTTTCTGTGTTTATCTTCTAACGATCAGCTTTTTAGCAAAGGCTGATTCTTGGTTCAACACAAGATTATAGAAATAAATTCCTTCGGGTAAATCAGCCACCGAAATTTGAATTTTGCCTTTAACCCCAGAGAAGGACTTTGATATTACTTCCTGCCCCACGATGTTAAACAATTTCAATTCAACAGTTTCAATACCCGTCGGGAAATCGTAATCGATGGCAAACTGATTTGTTGCGGGATTCGGGTAAGCCTCACTAATAGCAGCTTTCGATAGCAAATCATCCAATGATGTTGGAGAAATTACAAAACTGACAAAAAAATGCACCTGAACATCCGGCTCATTTTCAAGAAAGAAAGTGTACTTAATTATGGAGGTTCCATTATTCAACTTTGGGAGGTAATGTCCTGCGAAAACCCAATCAGGTGTCATCTCACCGGCAGGAATCGTATAAGGAACCGGAGATTCTGTTACATCAGGTTCATAACAGGAACCCCAGCACAGATAGTTCGAAGAACCCTCAACTACATCAACATCCTCGCGACGTGCTTTTACGAAGACGTCCCGATCTGAATTATTCTTAACCATTACGTGCGCCAGATGCTCTGAATATTCACTATCTGTCATTTCTTCAACAACATACACCATTGAGCCATCTTCTATTTCCTGACCGTCCCAATGCAGGCTTAACACCTGAGCTCCGGCAAATACTCCAGAAGTCAACAATACAACTAATAATAAAAATTTTTTCATTTCAAATAGGTTTAATTCATCAAATTATTTACAAAAATCGTGCTAAAATATCTATATTACTATTTTCAAAACTAATGACAACTTATCAAGGGTAAAAGTTGTCTGTAAACATAAGAATAATTTGCAAGTTTAATTATTTTTTTAGTTTTGTCGCACCTCAATACCTAAATTAACCCTTATGAAAAAACAATTTACTTTAATTATGTTAGGCTTGTTAATGCCATTTTTAGCCTGGACACAGGTGCCTCGTATGTTATTGTCTGAAAATTTCACCAGCACTACCTGCGGCCCCTGCGCAGCGCAAAATCCGGCTTATGACGCCCTGCTCAATGCCAATCAGGACAAAATTACTTCGATTAAATATCACGTACCCATTCCGGTAACTGGAGATCCTATGTTTTTGCATAACACAATTGATAATAATGCCCGAAGAAATTATTACAATGTAAATTCAGCACCACATTTATACATGAGTGGAAATTTGTTTCATGGAATGCCAATCCAGGTGAGCCAGGCAATGATTGATAACTATGCTGCAAATAACCCTTCTCCGTTCGAAATCATAATAAATCATAGATTATCTGATGATCAGGACAGTGTATATGTAGCCATGCTGATTCGTGCTGATGAACCAGTAAGTGGCAATCTTGTAGCACATATTGCAGTAATAGAAAAACATGTAAGCTTTACTTCTCCTCCCGGTCCAAATGGTGAAACTCAATTTCATAACGTAATGAAAGCACTGATACCATCCCGAAGTGGCACTGGTCTTCCGGATTTTGATGAAGGCGATTATTTTATTGTGGAAGCAGCATGGAAATTGGCTAACGTGTATGATATTGACGAAATCGCAGCCGTTGGCTTTGTGCAGGATAACACTTCCAAGCATGTACATCAGGCAGCCAATAGCAGTACAGAATTATTCGACCCTTTATTTGCCAATGATGCAACTGTAAAAGCTATCAGCAATGCGACCAGCATGAATTGTAGCGGCACCATGGAGCCCGTGATTGAAATCGGTAATTTTGGATCTTCACCCCTTACGAACGCTACAATAGAATTTTTTGTGAATGGCGAATCAGTTCATAGTATGGACTGGACCGGCTCGCTTGAATTTTTACAAAAAGCCACTTTAGAAGTCGATGAGTTTGAATTCTTCCTTCAGGATGAAAACATCCTGGAAGTTGTAATCACCACAACCAATGGTGGTTCTGACGATTATCCTAAGAATAATATCATGACTTATGAGTTTTTGCAATCACCCAATATAAATGGAGAACCAGTAAGCTTATTCATATTACTCAACAATGCCCCGGAAGAAACCAGTTGGGAGCTTTTTAATCAGAATGGCGAGGTAATTCAGTCGGGTGGGCCATATTCAATTCCTAACAGCGTTGTAAGTCAGCCACTCGAAGTTTCTGATTTAGGCTGTTATGAATTTGTAATTTATGATGCTGGCGGCAATGGTCTTTGCTGTGGACAAGGCACAGGTTATTATGCAGTTCTGGGCGGTGGTAATGAACCGCTGTTCACCGGACAGTCATTTGGCACACACGAACGCAACCAATTTGCTTATGGTTATGTTGGGCAGGATGAAATTTCCGTATCCCCGAGAATCCGTATCTACCCCAATCCGATTGAAACCGGAAACACTTTATATATCGAACTGACCAAAAGTACTGATGTGAAGGTGAATCTGTTCTCAATCACCGGAAAACAAGTGGCTGAACTTGATATGGGCACGTTGAATGCCGGCACTCATTCACTCGACCAGTTCACTGATCTTACCAAAGGGATGTATATCCTTTCTTTGGAATACGACGGGCAAAAACAAATCGAAAAGATAAGTATTCAATAGTTCAAAAAAAAAGCCGGTATGTATTAACAACCGGCTTTTTTTTAATCCTTCCAGCTTTATAAATCCAGCTTGTCAATCAGTGAATCATCTGCAAAGTTTGGAAGCGTTACTATTAATCCCGGGTTTTGCTGCATTGCCCTTTTAATCGCAAAAACAGCTTCTGTGTTACGTGCCCAGCTACGACGGGCAATACCGTTGTTCACATCCCAATACAGCATCATCCGTAGGCGGCGGTCAGCTTCGGCAGAGCCATCCAGCAACATCCCAAATCCGCCATTGATCACTTCGCCCCAGCCAACCCCGCCACCATTGTGGATTGAAACCCAGGTGGCACCTCTGAATGAATCGCCAATTACATTTTGAATGGCCATATCAGCAGTAAAGGCAGAACCATCATAAATATTAGATGTTTCGCGATAAGGTGAGTCCGTTCCGGATACATCATGATGATCTCTTCCCAACACCACAGGCGCACTGATTTGGCCTTTGGCGATGGCATCATTAAAAGCTGCTGCTATCTTGATCCGACCTTCTGCGTCAGCATATAAGATTCTTGCCTGCGAACCAACTACCAGTTTATTTTTCTGTGCCTCCCTGATCCAATGGATGTTGTCGTTCATTTGCTGGCGAATTTCTTCTGGTGCTGTTTTTGCAATCTCCTCGAGTACTTCGCAGGCAATTTTATCTGTCAATGCCAGATCTTCGGGTTTGGATGAAGTACATACCCACCTGAAAGGGCCAAATCCATAATCGAAGCACATCGGGCCCATGATATCCTGCACATAGGAAGGATATTTAAACTTTCCGTTTTCATTCAGAATATCAGCACCGGCACGACTACTTTCGAGCAAAAAAGCATTGCCATAATCAAAGAAATACATCCCTTTAGCTGCGAGCTTGTTGATGGCATTCACCTGCCTGATCAGGGATTTCTTCACCCACTGTTTAAATTGATCAGGATCATCGGCCATCATTTGGTTTGCCTCCTCATACTTAAGGCCGGCCGGATAATACCCACCCGCCCAGGGATTGTGTAACGAAGTTTGATCCGATCCCATATCCACATTCACTTCACGGGCAGCCAATCGCTCCCACAGATCAACTACATTACCCAGAAAAGCGATAGAATGTGGTGTATTGCGTTTTTGCCATTCCAGTGCCAGATCGATGGCTTCATCTGCATCGGCAGCAATTTCATCAACCCAGCCTTGTTCGTAACGCTTGTGAGCAGCTTTGGGGTTAACCTCTGCAGTAATGCTAACCACTCCGGCAATATTTCCGGCTTTGGGTTGTGCGCCGCTCATTCCACCAAGTCCGGCTGTTACGAACAATTTCGGACCTTGTTTATAGGCCGGGTGATTCTTCATCCGGCTGGCATTGAGAACTGTGATTGTAGTGCCGTGAACAATTCCCTGGGGACCAATATACATAAACGAACCTGCCGTCATTTGTCCATATTGCGATACACCCAATGCATTAAACCGCTCCCAATCATCTGGTTTCGAATAGTTTGGAATCATCATTCCGTTGGTCACAACTACTCGCGGGGCATCAGGATGTGATGGAAAAAGCCCCATCGGATGGCCTGAATACATAGCCAGTGTTTGCTCATCAGTCATCGAGGCCAAATATTGCATGGTTAGCAGGTATTGTGCCCAGTTTTGAAACACAGCACCATTGCCTCCATAAGTTATCAACTCATGTGGGTGCTGTGCCACAGCATGATCCAGGTTATTACTCAACATCAACATGATGGCGGCTGCCTGTTTGGATTTGTGCGGAAATGCATCGATACTTCGGGCCGAAATGGGATAATCAGGCCGAAATCTGTACATATAAATCCGGCCATATTTTTTTAGTTCATTGGCAAACTCAGGAGCCAATTCCTGGTGGTGTTTGGGATTAAAATAGCGGAGTGCATTCTTTAAGGCAAGTTTTTTTTCTTCTACACTCAGTATTTCCTTGCGTTTGGGGGCATGATTGATTTGGACGTCATACGGTTTTGGCCGGGGTAGAATTTCTGGAATACCTTGTAATACAGCTTCCCGGAAAGCTTTTAACTCGTCAGTCATAGCAAAGTCTTTTTATTGCAGCAAAGTTAATAAAAGCCGATCAAGGATAAGGACTAATGAAGACAGAAGAATGATAATTCTGCGAAAACTTCAGGAAGTACGCTGATTTTCTTCTATGATTTGCAATAAAAATGCCCTGGCACGGAATAGTTGAGCTTTTACGGTTCCCAGGGGGAGATCTAAAACCTGTGTTATTTCTTCGTAGCTCAATTCTTCAAAATACCGTAGCGTGATCAAATTGCGGTAGTGGGGTTTGAGTTTTTCAACAACATTGCGCATCATCCTGATTTTTTGCTTGTGCATCAGGTCTTCTTCCGGATCTGGCAGCGAGGAAGGTATTGCATCAATCAATTCCTCCTGGTCTTCCGACTTCCAGAAAAGCTTGTTTGCCGAAGGAATCCTATTGTTTCGCCTCATAAAATCAATACAATTGTTGGTGGCAATGCGATAAAGCCAGGTCGAAAACGCATAATCAGCTGTGTATTGCCGCAAATTTCTGAATGCCTTCCCAAACGCTTCAATAGTAAGGTCTTCGGCATCGTAATGATTGCCCGACATCTTCAGCATCAGAAAATAAATGGCATCCCGATATCTCTTTAACAATTCGGCATAAGCCAGCTGATCTTTGTGTTGAAGAGCTCTGTCAATCAGCACCAGATCGTGTTTGGCCTTTTCCGTTAACTGATCATTTATTTCCATTTTGGCTTGCGGACAAAAACATTTAAGAGTAAAAGTGAAGGTGTAAAAATAACAAAAAAGAAATCCATCATCGGAATAATCCATTTCAAGCCCTTTTCGCCAAGTTTTGAAGCAATTTTTGCAAAGATGATCCATTGGGGAATTGCTTTCAGGGCAAAAACAATCACCAAAACAGCAGGATAAAGCCAAAACAAATCCTGGTAAGAAAAAGCGGGTTCAACGAAAAACAAGGTAACAAACAAAACATAAAACAAGGAAGCACTCATATTATAAGCACCCAGTAACATCTTGATTTTAAAGGCATAAAACTTTCCTGTCATCAAATGCCGGCGTTTCTGCCTGATCCATTCCAAAAAAGTTTTTTTAGGAACAGAAAGCATCCGGTCTTTTGACTGAATCAAGACACGGGTATTATGTTTGTTTGCCACCTGATGGATAAATAAATCGTCATCACCTGATGCAATCTTGTAATGCGATGTAAATCCTTTATTCCTTAAAAACAGAGATTTACGATAAGATAAATTACGTCCCACACCCATATAAGGCAAACCGGCCAGCGCAAACGAAAGGTATTGAATGGCAATATGCAAGGTGTCGAATCGAATCAGACTGTTTAATAAGCCCTTCATTTTTTGATACGGCCCGTAAGCCAAAAGCACTTCTGTTCCAGGATGATACGCTTCTGTAATGCTGCGGAGCCATTGATTGGATTCAGGATAACAATCGGCATCCGTCAGAACCAGCAAGTCATGCTTCGCCGATTTGATTCCCATGCTAAGCGGAAACTTCTTCCCCTGAAAAAAATTAAGGCTTTGGGTCAGGTGGACAAGCTTCAATTTTGGGTTATGACGTGCCAAATCATCCAACAATTCAGCTGTTTCATCATCCGAACAATCGTTCACCACAACCACTTCAAAATCAGGATAATCCTGATCCAAAATTTGAGGTAAAAAGCGTTTCAGGTGATGATATTCATTGCGGGCAGAGATCACAACCGATACCGGTTCGGGGCTGGAAGCCATTTCCGGTTTTGACTTTTTGTAAAATACCAGACGCAAAAAAAACACCCCATAAAACATCAGTTGAATAAAAACCATCAACAGGAAAACGGCTCCCAATACAAACCCAACCGAATCATAGCATACCAACATGCGTCAAAAAGTTTTGGTTGCTGCAAAATTATCCAAAGAAAACAGACCGAGCACAAAACTTTTGTCAAACTAATCAACAAAACTGAAAAAGCAGCTGTTAACACTTACCAGGCTGCAATCCAAATTACCGGATAGATGAGGAGCCCAAAAAAACCTGTACTTTTGCGCAAAATTCAAAGCATGGATTTCGTAATCAACGGGCTGGATAAAAAAAGTGGTGCACGAGCTGGTACGATAAGCACGGCACACGGAACCATTCAAACGCCTATTTTTATGCCGGTCGGGACGGCCGGAACGGTTAAAGCAGTTCATCAGAGGGATTTAATTTCGGATGTTGAAGCGCAGATCATTCTGGGCAATACCTATCACCTTTATCTGCGTCCGGGCCTGGAAGTTTTAAGGGCAGCAGGTGGTCTGCATAAGTTTAATGGCTGGAACAAACCCATCCTTACCGATAGTGGTGGTTATCAGGTTTACTCGCTCAGTGCCAGCCGAAAACTTACTCCCGAAGGCGTAACTTTCCAATCGCACATCGATGGCTCGCGCCATACTTTCACTCCTGAGCGGGCTGTTGACATCCAGCGGCAAATTGGTGCTGATATCATCATGGCTTTTGATGAGTGCACCCCCTACCCTTGTGATTATGACTATGCGGCACGGTCGATGGACATCACCCATCAATGGCTGGGCCGTTGCCTGAAGCAGATGGAGGATAGCAATCCGCTTTATGGTTACGGGCAAACGCTTTTCCCAATCGTTCAAGGCTCCACCTACAGAGATTTGCGAAAAATTTCGGCCGAAACCATTGCCGCTGCCGGTGCTGACGGAAATGCCATTGGCGGGCTTTCAGTAGGAGAACCAGCCGAAATGATGTATGAAATCACCGAAATGGTGTGCGGAATACTTCCCAAAGACAAGCCACGCTACCTTATGGGCGTAGGAACGCCGGCTAATATACTCGAAAGTATTGCCCTTGGTGTGGACATGTTCGATTGCGTGATGCCAACCCGCAATGGACGCAACGGCATGTTGTTTACCAGCGACGGCATACTTAATATGCGCAACGAAAAATGGAAAAACGATTTTAGTCTGATAGACGAAAACGGAACTTCTTTCGTTGATAAACAATATACTAAGGCCTATTTACGTCACTTGTTTGTGGCAGGTGAAATGCTCGGAAGTATGATTGCCAGTTTGCATAACTTATCCTTTTATCTTTGGTTGGTGAATGAAGCCCGAAGGCATATCCTCGAAGGTGATTTTGCCGGCTGGAAGCAACAAATGATACCAAAAGTGACCCAACGACTATAAACTATGAAGCTGATTGACTGGTATATCTTCAAAAAATTTATTGGAACATTTTTCTATGCCATCTCGCTGCTCATCATCATTGTGATTATTTTTGATATTTCCGAAAATATTGAAGATTTCCTTAAAAACAAAGCACCCGTCAAAGAAATAATTATTGATTATTACATCAACTTTATCCCCTATTTCATCAATCTTTTCGTTTATCTTTTCACATTCATTTCGGTGATTTTTTTTACAAGCAAAATGGCCGGAAACACCGAAATCATCGCTATTTTAAGCAGCGGGGTAAGCTTTATGCGGATGCTTTGGCCTTATTTTTTGGCCTCCCTTTTATTAGGCGTTTTCTCCTTTTACCTGGGCAACTTTCTCATACCACAAACCAATGTTACACGCCGGGCTTTTAAAGACAGATACATGGAGGATTTGTCGAAAGACAAGGAACGCAACATTCATTTGCAGATTGAAAAAGGTGTGTTTGTCTACGTAGAAAACTACAATGCGAAGCAACAAACAGCTTATCGTTTTACCATCGAACATTTCGAAGACGAAAAGATGACCTACAAGCTTATGGCCGATCGCATTGAGTTGGACACAACCAGAGGATCAAACGCTTGGAAAATAATCAATTACACCAAAAGATATATCGATGGAATGAACGAACGAATTGAAAAGGGCATCACCCTCGACACCGTCCTAAATCTCATTCCGACTGACCTGTACAAGATCAAAGAAGACTTTGAGGTGATGAATTTTTGGGAGCTGAAAGAACACATCAACAAAGAACGGCTGAAAGGCAGTCCGGGAGTAGTTAACTATGAAGTTGAAATGCAAAAACGACTGGCATCGCCTGCTGCCATACTGATTCTGACTTTTATTGGGGCAGCCTTATCCAGCAGAAAAGTAAGAGGCGGCATTGGCATGCATCTCGGTTTGGGCATCGCCATCACCTTTTCTTACATCCTGTTTATGCAGTTTTCAACCGTTTTTGCTACCTTCGGAAACCTCTCTCCGGTGTGGGCAGCCTGGATTCCTAATTTGTTGTATGCTATCATGGGGGTTTACCTGATTATCAAAGCACCCAAATAAATTGTATTGAATCTAATCAACATCAGTCGGTCAGCAATTCTTACCTTTGCAAACCTAAGAAAACAAAAGCTATGGCATTCATCAGCACCCTTGCCTCCTGGTTTATCAAAAAGAGAATGCATCAGATTGATCTCTTTATCAAATATCCGCATGAAGTTCAGGCAGAATGGTTTAAACGCCTGATAATGACTGGTAAAAATTCTGAATACGGAAAAAAATACGACTTCAAGAGCATCAAAACACCTGAAGAGTTTGCACAGCGCATTCCGATCAACAACTATGAAGCCATCAAACCCTATATCGACAGATTGCGTCAGGGCGAACAAAACCTGCTCTGGCCGGAAGAAATTAAGTGGTTTGCCAAATCTTCGGGAACAACCAGCAGCAAAAGCAAATATATTCCGGTAAGTAATTCATCGCTCGAAGAATGCCATTTCAAAGGCGGTAAGGATATGCTAAGCCTCTTTATCAACAACCACCCCGAAACGGAGATATTTGATGGCAAAGGCTTGGTAATGGGTGGTAGCCATACCATCAGCGAGGTGAACAATGCATCCTATTATGACGGGGATTTATCGGCCATCCTGATTCAAAACCTGCCGTTTTGGGTGCAACTGATGAAAACACCTAACCTGAGTATTGCCCTGATGGACGAATGGGAACAAAAGATTGAGCTGATGGCCCGCGAAACCATGCAACATGATGTTACCAGTATTTCGGGTGTGCCAAGCTGGACACTGGTTCTGATAAAAAGAATTCTGGAGCTAACCGGCAAACCCAACCTCTCGGAAGTTTGGCCAAACCTGGAAGTTTTCTTTCACGGAGGTGTCAATTTTGAACCCTATCGCGAACAGTTTCAGCAATTGATCCCACACAGCGGGATGAATTTTATGGAAACTTATAATGCCTCCGAAGGTTTTTTTGGCATTCAGGACAGGTCAGACAGTAAGGAGTTATTGTTGATGCTCGATTATGGCATTTATTATGAGTTTATTCCAATAGAAACCTTAGCGGACGAAAACCCAAAAACACTGGCCTTGCATGAGGTAGAAAAGAACCAAAACTACGCCCTCATAATCACCACAAATGCAGGCCTTTGGCGATATCTGATCGGCGACACGGTGACTTTTACCTCTTTAAATCCCTATAGAATAAAAATCACTGGACGCACTAAAAACTTTATCAATGCCTTTGGCGAAGAACTTATTATTGATAACGCCGAAAAAGCTTTAGCAATTGCAAGTCGCAAATGCAAAGTGAATATACTTGATTACACTGCCGCTCCACTTTATTTCAGCGGAAAAGACTCTGCCGCACACGAATGGCTGATCGAGTTTGAGAAAGCACCCGATAACCTCGATTTCTTTAATGAAACACTCGATAACGCACTTAAATCGCTCAACTCTGATTATGAGGCCAAGCGCTACCACAATATGGTGCTCCGACCTCCAATGGTGAAGGCTGTTCCGCCGGGAACTTTTTACAAATGGCTCAAAAGCAAGGGGAAACTTGGCGGCCAAAACAAAGTTCCCCGTTTGTCGAACAACAGAACCATCCTCGAGGAAATACTTGAGCTCTTGTAAAGCTTTCAAAAACTTATTAATTTCGCTCACAAAACATTTACCATGCATATCGCCATCGCAGGGAACATAGGTTCAGGAAAAACTACACTCACTAAGCTTTTAGCCAAACAATTCAATTGGGTACCCCATTTCGAAGATGTTGAAAATAACCCTTATCTGCACAGCTTTTATGAAGATATGCAAAGGTGGTCGTTCAACCTTCAGGTGTATTTCCTCAACAGCCGTTTCAGGCAGGTGATCGAAATTCGCAACAGTGGCAAAACCATCGTACAGGACAGAACCATCTACGAAGATGCCTACATTTTTGCACCAAATCTTCATGCCATGAATCTGATGACTACCCGCGATTTTGAAAACTACAGCTCGCTTTTCGAATTGATGAGTAAATTTATTCAGCCTCCTGATCTGTTGATCTATCTGCGTGCCAGTGTGCCAACGCTCGTTAATCAGATTCAGAAACGTAACAGAGATTACGAAAAATCCATCCGCCTGGATTATCTGAAACACCTCAACGAACGTTACGAAGCCTGGATAACCAAATATACCATTGGCAAGCTGCTGATCATTGAAGTGGACGAGATTGACCTGGAAAAACCGGATGACCTGGGCATGGTGATCGAAAAGATCAATGCCGAAATACACGGCTTGTTCTAAAATCCTGAACAGGAAATGCCATGAAAATCCTTGCTGTTATCCCTGCCCGCTATGCCTCTACCCGATTCCCGGGCAAGCCCTTGGCCATCATTCAGGGTAAAACAATGATCCAAAGGGTTGTTGAGCAGGTTAAAAAGGCCAGACTTATCACCGACCTTATTGTTGCAACTGACGATGATCGCATTTGCGATGAGGTGAAACGCTTTGGCGGAAAATTTGTGATGACCAGTCCTACGCATCCCAGCGGAACCGATCGCTGTTTTGAAGCCCTTCAGAAGCAACAAAAAACCTTTGATGCCGTGATCAATGTGCAAGGCGACGAACCCTTTATCCATCCCGAACAAATTGACCAGCTGGCTCAACTCATTCAGCCCGTAGATGCATCTATCGCCACTTTGATTCAACCCATCAGAGATAAATCGCAACTATTTGACCCTAATGTTGTTAAAGTGATTACCAATCCTGCTGGAAAAGCAATTTATTTCAGCCGGCAAACGATTCCCTTTTTGCGCAATACTGAGAAAGAGCAGTGGCTCGAAAGTTTTGTTTTTTACAGACATATTGGTATTTACGCCTACAAGACAGAGGCGTTGAAACAGATAACAAATCTACCGCCATCTCCACTCGAAATGGCCGAATCGCTTGAACAACTGCGGTGGATTGAGCATGGCATAACCATCCAAACCGGACTTAGCGAACATGCACAATTTGGTGTGGATACACCTGACGACCTGGAAAAACTTTTCAACAAAATTTGATCAACAAAGATTAGAGTTGTATCTTAGCAGACTAGTTTTGAATTATCCAAAGATTGCAAATCCGATCGTTTACCTTGTAAAATGAAGATTGCCAGTAGTATAGCAGATTTATTATTCGAACATGAATGTGTTGTCATTCCCGGTTTGGGAGGTTTTATTACCAAAACACATCCTGCTTCGGTGCATCCTGTTAAGCATCAGTTTAAGCCTCCTCACAAAGAAATCGTTTTCAATCAGCATCTTCGTGCCAATGATGGGATGTTGTTGAATCATATTGCACATAAGGAATCGCTGCCATACAGCGAAGCCAAAAAGCGGATGGACAAATTTGTGTTGCGATGCCTCGAAGAAATGCAGGTCGGAAGACGAATAAATTTCAGGCAGATTGGCAGCCTTTCAATGGACGATACGCAACAGCTTATTTTTGATCCAGATCTCAGCCAAAATTATCTGGCAGAATCTTTTGGACTTTCAGGCTTTGTTTCGCCTGCCATCAAAAGGGAAACCTTTACTAAAAAGCTGGAACAACAAATCAAACAACAGCGCGAAGAAAAATCACGCAAGCTGAATAACGATCATCCGAAAAAAGCTGTCATTGCTCCAAAAAAACAAGTTTTCAGGGCATCCAAAAGGAAAAACTCATATAAAAAGCAATTGGTATTCATTGGCGTTTTGCTGGTTTTCATGTTTAGTGGATGGCTTTATATGAACAAACAGCTTGTTCAGCAATATTATCAGAATTATGCCAGTCTTATCCCGTTTTTTTATTCCAGCCCCAATGAATATGTAGCCACGAATATGGATCGGTTTGGGATGATGTCAGTACTGGAAAATAAAAGTTCAGTTAAAGTGAATGAAGCCGGCCTTACTGCTGAAAATTTGCTTCTGAAAAAAAATACCAAAGTCGCTGCTAAAACTGATGAATTAACCCAATTAACCGCTGAAGCCGAAAACACTTCTGAAGCAGATATCATCGAAACGCCGGTAATTGAAAAAACAGAAGAAGCTACAGCTGAAATTTCAGCGGAAACCTTTAGTGCAAGTCCGGAAGAAATTCCTGTAGATTTGGTTGAACCAATCGCTCCGGCTCAGGTTGAAACCAGAACCCAGGCAAAGTATTTTATCATCGCAGGGGCTTTCCGCGAAAAAACCAATGCCGTTAATCTGGTAGCAACGCTCAGATCCAAAGGTTTTGATGCCGTATTTGCCGGTCAAACAGGAAGCGGACTGCATCGTGTGGCTTTTGAAGGCCACCAAAGCAAAAGCGAAGCACTGTCGCGTCTTGATGCCATCAAAGAAGAAGAAAACGAAAATGCCTGGCTGTTCAGCATGTGATATTATGCTCGTTCGGGCTGATCTAAAAGACCTTATTATTAATATTTTAATATTTCCTAAACTTCGTGGGTAAGAAAAGAAAACTACAGCGTTTTGCTGAGAATGAGACTTTTGAAAACTTTTTTCAATATAATTTCGAACAAATACAGCAAAGCAGCTTTCCCTTGAAAGGAAGTTGGAACAGGGATTTTTTTAAAAACAACAATCCTATCGTGCTCGAACTCGGCTGTGGCAAAGGAGAATATACGATAGGCCTGGCACGACATCGCAGCGGATATAATCATATCGGAATGGACATCAAAGGAGCCCGCATGTGGCGGGGTTTGAAAGATGCACGGGAATATGGTCTGTCCAATGTTGCCTTTATCAGAAGCCGGATTGAACTGGTTAGTCATTTCTTTGGTCAGGATGAAGTTTCTGAAATCTGGATTACTTTTCCCGATCCGCAGCCACAGCAATCCAGAATAAGAAAAAGGCTCACTGCGCCACGTTTTTTGGATGAATATCGTAAATTTCTCAGAAGAGACGGGCTGGTGCATTTGAAAACGGACAGTGATTTATTATACGATTATACCAGGGAAGTAATTCGCAAACAAAAGCTTCCTGTTTATGCTGATATCCCTGACCTTTATGCTGATAAACAAGAACTTGAAGTGAAAAACATTCACACTTTTTACGAACAGATGTGGCTCGAACAAGGCCTTAAAATCAAATACTTACGTTTTGGATTATTCAACTGACGACCGGATCTCTTTTTTTGAAAAAGTGTATGCTGTAGTAAGTCAAATCCCATTCGGAAAAGTTACTTCCTATGGGGCAATAGCAGCATTTTTGGGTGCCCGAAAATCTTCGCGTATGGTGGGTTGGGCGATGAATCAATCCCACAGGAGTGGGTTAGCAATTCCGGCACACAGGGTAGTAAACCGCAACGGGCAACTAAGCGGAAAAGTTCACTTCGGACATCCCGACCTGATGCAAAAATTACTTGAGCAGGAAGGACATCGCATTGAAAATGATACGATCCAAAATTTTGAAAAAGTTTTCTGGAATCCGGAGCAGTTGCTGCCGTGAAGAATAATTTCAGGTCGAACTCCTCACTACCAATCTGGTTTTGATTACTTTTTTTATAGGTTTAAAGCTTGTTTCGTTCTCTTCGTTTTTGAGCCTTTTGAGCAACAACTGACAGGCTTCGCGTCCCAGCTCAAATCCAAACTGATCTACGGTGGTAAGCTCTGGCTCACTGATGGCAGCTGATTTACTATTCTCAAAACCAACAACTTTAATATCTTCCGGCACGTGCAATCCAAGGTGTTTGGCCTCTTTGATAATGGCAATGGCAGCCATATCATTCACAGCAAAAAAACCCGTGGGATAGTCGGCCCGCCGCAAAATGTCGTGTGCCGATTTACGGGCACTATCAAAAGTATCAGCCAAAACAACCAAACTTTGATCGAATGGGATATTGTGCTTGAGCAGGGCATCGTGATAGCCCGACAACCGGCTTTTGCCGATAGCCAGATGCTGAGGAGCAGCAAAATGTGCAATACGCTTGCAGCCTTTTTCTATCAGATGATTCACAGCCAGAAAAGCTCCCTGGTAATCATCAGCCACCACCTGATCAGCCTGCAACTCATCGATCACGCGATCGAAAAATACCACCGGAATTTCGTTATCGATCAGTTTCTGGAAATGAGAAAAGTCGTTGGTTTCCTTTGAAAACGACACCAGCACACCATCCACACGGTTGGTAAGCACAGCCTGTGTATTGATTACCTCGCGTTTGTAGCTTTCATTACTTTGAAACACCATCACGCTGTAATCATTTTTGTAAGCCACTTCTTCGATGCCGTTGATGATGGCTGAAAAGAAATAATGCTCAATTTCTGGAATAATCAATCCAATCGTACTGGTAGAATTATTCCGCAGATTCAAGGCAATGCGGTTAGGCCTGTAACCAAGCAAAGCAGCAAGCTCTTTGACAGCTGCCCGTGTTTTTGGGCTGATATCGGGATGATCTTTAAGTGCTCTGGAAACAGTTGAGGTGGATAATCCCAGTTTTAATGCAATATCTTTGATGGTGATCTGGCGTTTCATGTAAAGTGCTTTTTCGATTTTTGGTTTGTTTACAGCATTATATATTGGCTATAAAGATACAAATTTAATGCACTTTAGGATGCAAAAGCAAATTGAGCAATTAATTTCAATCGTTTGCGCAGTAACAATGGAAGCAGGTGAGAGTCTGATTATTGCTGTGTAATACGCGAAACTCCTACTCAAACTCTCCTTCAAGCTGAACGGCCACAGCCTGAAGTGGCTCGAGAATTAGTTCATCACTGACCAGACTTTTTACATCACCAAACAAGACGGTTTTCTTTTTCACAGGTGGAATTGTATAAGTCATAACTTCATCGCTGAGGTTAAATGCCACCAATACCCTTTCGTTCTGGTTTCCTCTGAGATAAACCAATTTTTTATCCTCGGCCAAAACAAAACTGATATCGGTAGTAGCCAGCGATTTGGCAGATTTTCTTAGGCTGGTAAGTAGTTTATAATAGTCATGCATCTCCTGATTAAAACCAACCGTATCAAAACCGGCAATTTGCGACCGGATATTGGAGATTCGCTCCGGTTCAAAACTCAAATCGGGCCACCACAAAGGTTTTCGGCAATCGGGATCGTCGGCTCCCCACATGCCCATTTCCTCTCCATTCCAGATGTGCGGATTGCCGGGAATCGTAAACTGAAACAACAAATAAAGCTTTAACCGCTGATACGTTTCAGCTGAAGGTCTTGCTGTGTTATATTCAGGGTCATCGTTTGGCTTTGCGCGATATTTGTATTTTCTGCGATTCCCGAAAGAGCTCAACAACCTGGGAGAATCGTGTGTAGAAGCCGTATTCATCATCACCTGAATCACTTCGGGCCGAAGTCGCAACCATTGGTAAGTCAGACTGTCAACCAGCTGATCGGCGGTAATATCGTAATCTGTCTTTGCAAAAAAATAACGTGCCGGCCGGTAAACCTGATAAAACATCGCTGCATCAAAAACGTCTCCTTTCAAATAAGGCGAAGGATCCATCAAATGATCAGGGAATTGTTTCCACCACAACTCGCCCACCAGGTAAGCCTGAGGATTGATGCTTCGAACAAACCTGCGATAATCTCTCCAAAAACCCATCGGAACATGATCAGCTACATCCAGTCTGAAGCCGTCAATGCCCCGGCTTGTATCGCCCATAGGTGCCAGCCATCGGCGGCTAACTTCAAAAATATGGGCTTTCGCCTCCGGGTCAAGGTTTCCCTCATATGGAATTCCTGATGAATGCCCAACCCGGGTATCAACCTTTCGCAACTCAGGTAAACTACTTATTCCAATCCATCCGGAGTATTCAAACTCATCCTCTGCAGTGCCGGGATCATCAAAATGTTTGATTTCGTACCATTTGGCGTACGCAGAAGATTCCTGATTTTTTACAACATCTTTCCATGCCCAAAAATCGACCCCTGTATGATTCCACGAATAGTCCAAAATAACCCGAATCCCTTTCTGATGAAGAGCCTCTACAAGATGCAAAAACATTAAATCGGCTGAGGTCCATTGCCAGGTGGCCGGATCAGCCGGATTTTCGGCCATGATCTGCTTCAAGTCACCTTCAGGATCAGGACCAAAGTTTACATCGATATGCCTGTAATTCCGTGCATCGTATTTATGCAAGGAAGGTGCATCATTCAAGGGATTAAAATACACTGCCGTGATTCCCAGGTCAACCAAATAATCAATCTTATCAATCACACCCTGCAAATCGCCACCATATCTCCTGAGCTGTAGCTGCCCGTAAAAATCGGATGACATCTCAGTTGCCCAGTTGTCGGGCTTATACCAATCGGATGTCCAGGGCGTTATGGCCCAATTGGAGGGGATGTCCTCAAAATTCGATGAAACATGCATGGTTTCAGGTGTTGGATCGTTTGAAGGATCGCCATTTCGGAAACGCTCAACAAAGATCTGATACCAAATAACATCCTTTGCCCAATCGGGGGTTGCCTGTAGTGGGTCTTTAGTTTGAGAACCAAGATTTAATGAGACAAGAAACAGCAGCGTAAAAGAGGTAAGCACTTTCATATCACAATTTTTTATTAACTGGTATCGAAACAAATACTCTTGTTAAAAGAATATCCAATATTAAGAAAAATGTTCAGGTATTATCTGATGATGTTGTATCTTTACACGATCCAAAGTTCTAATTTTCTGTTTTTCGAGGCAATTATTGAACCGGAAATTCTTCGAATTGTAAACAACACCAAAAAATACAAAATCATGGGTAAATAAATTGCAACCATAAAGATTCAAGTGTTTCTGCTGTTTTATTACATGCTTTTCGCCTTTCAATTTCGATCATCACACTAAACATCTGATACCCCAAAAAACAAGAAGTAAATCAATAAAACGCAAACAGAAATAATTTCACCGAAAAATGCAATCGTTTGAAATGATCATCATTAATAGATTTTAACAATTTCTTAAACCTTAACATATATGTTATGTATATTTACACAATCGAAAAAAATTGACAAGAATTTTATCACATTAATTCATTCACTAACCTTAAACATCATTTATTTATGAACAAGCATTTTACTTTTCTAAAAGGTGTTATGGTTTTATTACTTGCTGTGTTTTCACTGACAGCCGTCGGACAGGAAATCACAGCAAGTGGAACCGTATTTGACGCCGTAGATGGAAGTTCTTTGCCGGGTGTTACTGTTTTGGTTCAAAACACTACATCTGGCACTACAACGGATATTGATGGTAATTTTTCCATTGATGTCAGTGTAGGGAGCGTGCTGGAGTTTAGCTATGTCGGTTATCAAAAACAATTGGTAACGGTACAATCCTCAGCCAAAATTATTGTTAATCTTGAACCAGCAGTTACCCGGCTTGGCGAAGTTGTTGTGATTGGTTATGGCCAGGTAAAAAAAGGTGACGCCACAGGTTCTATTTCAACAGTAAGTACAAAGGAGTTCAACCGGGGTGTTATCACCTCTCCACAGGATCTTCTTGTTGGTAAAGCTGCCGGTGTGGTAATCACCTCAACAGGAGGTGCTCCCGGAAGCGGATCAACAATTCGTATCAGGGGTGGCTCCTCACTCAATGCCTCAAATGATCCATTGATTATCGTTGACGGAATCCCAATTGACAACCATAACGTTTCCGGAAGTTCTAACTTCCTGTCGTTTGTTAACCCAAATGACATTGAATCATTCACCGTTCTCAAAGATGCTTCGGCCACTGCCATTTATGGATCCCGCGCCTCCAACGGAGTAATATTGATTACCACAAAAAAAAGTACCATAGGCTCACCGCTTAAACTTACCTATAACGGTAATGTATCTATTTCGGCACCTACAGCATTTGTTGATGTGTATTCGGGCGACGAAATGCGTAAGATAGCCTATGATTATCACGACATTTTTGGAGCCGACAGCTACCTGAAACTTGGAAAAGAAAACACTGACTGGCAGGACGAAATTTTCCGCACTGCAGTATCGCACGACCACAATATCGGGCTGTCAGGTTCGTATAAAAATCTGCCCTATCGTGTTTCGTTAGGTTATACCGACCAGCGGGGTATCCTGGAAAACACAGACATGCAAAGAGTTACAGGTGCTGTTAACCTCACCCCATCCTTCTTTGATAACACACTTAAAGTGAATATCAACGCCAAAGGCATGAATACAAATCATAACTTTGGTGATAATGGTGCTGTGGGAAGTTCTATTAATATGAGTCCTACCCGCCCTGTTATGGATGGCAATCCTAACTCAGCCGGCTATTTTCAATGGTCGAATTATGATGCCAACCTGGGCACACCTAATCCGGTGGAACAGGCATTAGCTGCCGACAACCGCTCAGTTGTAAACAGATTCATCGGAAACATTCAATTCGACTATAGCATGCCTTTTGTCAAAGGATTGAAAGCTAATTTGAATTTAGCTACCGACTTCACAAAGAGCGAAGGTCACAACAACCGCCCAACCACTTCACCTTCAGTAATTACCAGCCCATTGTGGGGAAGACTAACCGACTATACGGGCAAAAACAGCAACGACCTGCTTGATTTTTACCTGAGCTATACCAAAGATCTGAAACAAATCCAAAGCCGTATCGATGCTACTGCCGGTTACTCGTGGCAACATTTTAAAGTTGAAGGCGACAATTACACCCGCGGTATTGTTGACGATGCTCACCCGTATCAAAAAACTGATAGTTCAAGCTTTTACAATGAGAATTTCCTGGTTTCATTTTTTGGACGTTTGAACTATACCTTCATGGAAAAATACTTAGTAACTTTCACACTTCGTAACGATGGTTCATCACGTTTTTCGGAAGACAACCGCTGGGGTATATTCCCTGCTGCTGCCTTCGCATGGAAAATCAATGAAGAAGCTTTCCTGAAAGATGTTGAAGTGCTCTCTGATCTGAAATTACGCATTGGGTGGGGTATCACCGGTCAGCAGGATGTTGGTTCTTATTATCCATACATGGCACGGTACATAACCTCATCAGAAGGAAGTTATTACTACATTAATGGCCATTACATTCCAACGCTTAGGCCTAGTGCTTTCGATCCCGATATCAAATGGGAAGAAACCACAACCCAAAACATCGGTATTGATTTTGGATTTTTCAACGACAGGATAACCGGCTCGTTTGACCTCTACAAAAGGGTTACTGAAGATTTGCTTAACGAAATTACAGTTCCAACCGGAAGTAATTTTTCCAATCGTTTGTTAACAAATATCGGTAGTCTTGAAAATAAAGGAGCAGAGTTAAACTTAAATTTGATTCCGATATCAAAACCTGATATGTCGTTAAATATCGGGTTTAACCTTACCTACAATGAAAATAAAATCACAAAATTGCTTGCATCTGACGATCCTGATTTTATTGGTGTACTTTATGGTGATGCTTTCACTGGCCAAAATCAAGTTACCAGGGTTGGCTATCCTGCTTATTCCTTCTTTGTGAATCAACAGGTTTACGATGCCAATGGCAACCCAATCGAAGGTTTATATGTTGACCTTTCGGGTGATGGCGGTGCTGTTGGTGGCGACAATTCAGACAAGTACATCTATAAGAATCCTGCACCAGACTATTTGATGGGGCTATCGTTCTATTTTAACTACAAAAACTTTGATGTTGCTGCTTCCTCACGCATTAGCCTTGGCAATTATGTTTACAATGCCGTTGCAGCAGGAGCCTCTATCGACCAGATGTATCAGATCGGTTACTGGCGTAATCAGACTAAATTACTTGATGACACACGTTTCATTAAAAGGCAGTTCACGAGCGACTATTTTGTTGAAAATGGCTCATTCTTTAAACTGGATAACTTCTCAGTAGGATATACCTTTAATGATTTCTACAAAAAATTGAATGCACGTGTGAGCTTTACGGTTCAAAATATGTTCACTATTACCAAGTACTCCGGATTGGATCCGGAAGTGGATGGTGGTATAGATAACAATTTCTATCCCAGACCACGTACTTTCTTATTAGGTGTGAGCATTGGTTATTAATCTAAAAAACATTAGTTCAAATGAAAAAGAAAATATTAATCCTAGCAGTTATCTTTACTGGTTTGATGGTCGCTTCCTGTATGAAGGATCTCGACGTGAAACCAAAAGATCCAAACACCATTCTCTCCGGAAACCTGTTTGACGATCCTGCCTATATGGAACAGGTGATGGCAAAAGTTTATGCCAGCTTCATTATTGCCGGACAAGGTGCAAACGGCGGTGCTGATATCACAGCCCCCGACGAAAACTTCTTTACTACCATGAGGGCCTTGTGGAATCTTCAGGAATTACCTACCGACGAAGCCATTTGTGCCTGGGGTGATGTGGGTATTGCCGACCTCAACACCCAAACATGGAGTTCGAGTAATCCATTCCTTACGGCTGTTTACCAACGCCTGGGATTGAGTATTACTTATGCCAACGACTTCATCAGACTTACCAGTGAAAGTACCGAACCAGATATAATTCGCTATCGTGCAGAAGCCCGATTCCTAAGAGCTTTGGCTTATTACTGGTATCTCGATCTGTTTGGAAATCCTCCTTTTACTACGGAAGATGACATTGTTGGAAATTTTTACCCTTCACAACTTGATACAGACTTCCAAACTGCCCGTACCAAACTCTTCAACTATATTGTTTCCGAACTGCACAGTATCGAAGACCAACTGGGCGAGCCTGGTTTTTCCTATCCTAATGCAGATAAAGGTGCTGCCTGGATGTTGCTTGCCAGATTATACCTGAACGCTGAAGTTTACACCAAAACAGCAAAATACGACAGTGCACTGATTTATACGAATAAGGTAATCAATAGTGGTGCCTATTCACTAGATCCTGACTACCGCAAAAACTTTAGTGCTGATAACGGCCGTGACGGAGGCAATCAGGAAATGATCTTTGCCTGGGCACAGGATGGAACAAATATCCAGGGTTATGTTGGTACAACCTTTATCATCGAATCCAGCTCCGACGCTGTTTATCTGAGAGCTGAAAAATTTCACGGGCTGACCTCCAATACTAACTGGAACGGAAACAGAGCGACCAAACATTTCCTTAATGTTATGATCGACACTTTGGCTACTTACGGCGGAAATCCTGTTCCATGGGACACCGATCCATTCTTTACCCAAAGTAATGACAAACGGGTTTACCTTAGGGTTAAACAAAGTCCTGATATCCCAAGTGCTTCATCAAGCGGAGATTATGGAATTGGTGTGTACAAATTTACAGCCCGTTATGCCGGCGACACTGTAACACCTCCAAGCAATCTGGCTTATGCCGATACTGATTTCCCGATCTTCCGTTATGCCGATGCCATTTTGATGCGTGCTGAGGCTGCCTACAGAACCGGTGACCTTGCAACAGCAGTTGCTGATGTTAATAGGATCAGAGAGCGTGCTTATGGTAATTCCTCTGGAAATATCACAGCTGGCCAGCTTGATGAGAAATTTTTATTGGACGAACGTGGTCGTGAATTTTATTATGAAGGCCAACGTCGTACTGATATGATTCGTTATGGAGAATTCACAGGAGGGACCTATACCTGGGCATGGAAAGGTGGCGTTTATAACGGAACCCAGACCAGTAATCACCTGAATGTTTACCCCATCCCTTCAGAAGAAGTTGCTGCCAACCCAAATATTGTTCAAAATCCTGGTTATTAACACTTAAAATATAAAACTATGAAAAGTAAATTGATCTTAATAATAAGTGTTATTGCTTTAGCAGGCCTTTTTTCAGCTTGTGAAAAAGACGAGGAAAAAGTGATAATGCTCACTGATCCAAATCCACCCACAATCAATAGCATTCCTGATATGATCTTTGATCGTTCAATGGCATCCGATACCATTGTATTCAAGGGAAATGCTGTGGATCCCGGATTCCAGGCTTCAGCTAGTTATTCATTGGAAGCCGCCGTTGCAGGAACAAACTTTGCTGAGTCTGTTAGAATATTCTCAGGAGTTTCTGTTGATGAAATCAAATTTCAAGTAAGTGACCTGAATGGTATATTGCTCAGACTGTTGCCTGCTGATGTGGAAGTATCGGTTGATTTCAGGATTCGCTCCTTGCTGGTAGTTGATGCCGGTACTGGTGCCCCCGGAACCAGTACTGATCCATTTGAATATTTTTCTGAAACCAAAACAGCTACGGTACTTGTTTATGGATTGCCACGCCTTGATCTGATTGGTTCCGGTGTTGATCAAAAAATTGAATCAGCTGCCGGCAATAGTCAATATAGTGGCTATGTGAAGCTGGATCCTGAACAGCCATTTACCCTGTATAATCCGGATACTGACATCACTTATGGTGCTATTGGTTCAAATCTCGTGGTTGATGGCGATGGAATAATAGCTGATGATTTGGGTTATCATCTTCTTACAGCAGATATAGAAGCACTTACATATAGCATGGAAGCTTATATGATAGGTCTTGTAGGTTCGGCTACTCCTAATGGTTGGGATGCTCCTGACCAAAAAATGGACTACAATCCTGCAAATGGTACCTGGTACATTACGCTTGATTTGATAGACGGACATATCAAATTCAGGAAAAATGATGGATGGGCATGGAATCTTGGCGGAACACCTGACAATCTGACTCAGGGAGGAGACGATATTCCAATCAGTGCCGGTAATTACACCATTACGCTGACTATCATCAATGATGAAACCGGAACCTGTACAATTGATAAAAACTAAATTCTAATACTCGGTCTGCATCACTGTGCTCATAAACACAGTGAGCAGCCGTAGTTTTTTGAAAAAATCACAAATAAAAATATAACTATGAAAAGAATTTCAGCTTATAAAATAATGGGTTTAATGGTTGTGCTAGCCTTTATGGTCGTTGCCTGCACCAAAGAAAACCCGAATGTAAAACTCGATGCCGAGCTTACAACCGCACAGGTTAAAAACGTCACCTCAGAGTCGGCTACTGTGATGGGATTTGTAATAGCTGAAGGCGATGGCATCACCGAAAGAGGTGTTTGCTATAGCACCCAAACCAATCCAACGGTTGAAGACAATAAAGTTGTTTACAACGACGATCTGGATGAGGCCGCCTTTACGGTTACAATCACTGGTCTTAATTATGTAACGACTTATTATGTACGTGCTTACGTGATAACAGCTGGTGGAGTACTGTATGGTGAAGAGTTTAATTTTACCACACTTCCAATTCTTCCAACCGTTACAACAGCAGCCGTATCCGATATTACCGGCACATCTGCAAAAAGCGGTGGTGAAGTACTCACCAATGGCGGTGCCGAAATCACTGCTAGAGGTGTTTGTTACAGCCTCGACAACATGCCTACGATTGACAGTAGTTTATTTACAACAGACGGCACCGGATTAGGCATTTTTGTTTCGGAAATGACTGGATTAATGGATGATACCACCTATTATGTAAGGGCTTATGCTACCAATAGTGCCGGCACGGCCTATGGCGAAGTTTTATCATTCGTAACACCTGAAATCGTGATACTTACCAGAACCTGGTATGTCCCTGGTGATTATGTTGCTGCCAGCTATCCTGAATCAGGAATGAATGACTGGGATCCGGCTACCTCACCCTTTATCCAAAGTCTGGAAACTTCTTCAGATAACCTGGAAGGATATGTGTATATGGCCAATGCCTCCAACCAATGGAAACTGGCAACACAACCCAACTGGGACGGCCCTAACTATGGCGGTGGCGATGGCGTTTTGGATCCTGCTGGTGATAACATTACTTCTCCTGCCGGATATTATAAAATCAATGTGGATGCTGCTACCTTAACTTACACTGCTGTTGCAACTGAATGGGGTGTTATTGGTAGCGCAACTCCGCTTGGCTGGGACGATGAAACTGGTTTAACTTACGATCCTTACACCAAAACCTGGAGAGGCGGATTACACCTTACCGCTGAGGAATTTAAGTTCAGAGCTAATCACGATTGGGCTTACAATTATGGAAGCTCAGCCGGTGACGAAACGCTTAATGATGGTGGCGACAATATTCCGGTGGCTACTGAAGCCGATTATTATATGATCCTCGACTTAAGTAATCCGAATGCTTATACTTATTCAGCAAATTATTGGGGTTTGATCGGAAGTGCTACACCGGGTGGCTGGGATGCCGACCAGGATATGACCTGGGATGCTGTTAACCAATCCATGACCATAACGGTTGACCTCGTTGTTGGAGAGATGAAGTTCAGAGCTAACGACGACTGGGCAATCAACCTCGGCGGAACTCCGGAAGCCCTTGAACAAGACGGGCCCAATATTCAAATCACAGAAGATGGTAATTATACCATCCATCTGTATCTGGCCGGACAAGTGCCAACTTTTTCAATTGAGAAGAACTAAATTTCAACTCTAATACTGATAAAGAGGTTTACCTAAATTGGGTAAACCTCTTTTTTTTGCTGATATACATAGCTGACACAACAAAAGAATAATTTTAAATACAATCCGGATGTCAAAGTTTTTAGGAAAGATAATCTGCCATTCACCATCGAATAAAAACAGATTTCGTACCTTAGAGGAAATTTTTACCGGCATACAAGATGCGGGTAAATTAAATCAAGCGTATGAATATTCAATTTCTTGGAGCTGCAGGTGAAGTTACCGGCAGCAAGCATTTGATCACTACCGATCACGGAAAAAAAATCCTTATGGATTGCGGTTCTTTTCAGGGAAAAGGTCTCGAAACCGACCAGATGAATCGCGAACTGAGCTTTGCCCCCGAAGAGCTGGATCATATCATCCTCACCCATGCCCATATCGATCATTCGGGACTGATACCTTATTATTATAAACAAGGATTCAGGGGATCAGTGATTTGTACCCATGCTACCCGCGATTTGTGTGCGATTATGCTGACCGATTCGGGTTTTATACAGGAACATGATACGCACTGGTTCAACAAGAAAAGATCGCGACAGGGATTGCCACCAGTCGAGCCCATTTACACCCAAAAAGATGCGCAACATTGCATGGAGTTGTTTATTGGGGTAGCACCAAACCGAAAGTTTCGTATCGATAACAACCTGAAGGTGAAGTTTACCAACTCTGGTCATATGTTGGGTAGTGCTGTCGTTACACTCGAAGTGGACGAAATGGGTACTATGACGCGTATTGGCTATACCGGTGATATTGGCAGGCCCGACAATTACCTGCTGCGTCCACCAGATGCCTTTCCACAGTGCGATTATTTGATCACTGAATCAACCTATGGCGACCGGCTTCATCAGGACAAACAAGGTGCTGAAGATGAACTGCTTCGCATTGTTAAATATACCTGTGTTGAGAAAAAAGGCAAGCTGATCATTCCTTCATTTGCCATTGGCAGAACACAAGAGGTAGTTTATTTGCTGAATAATTTTTACAACGAAGGAAAGCTGCCACGAATTCCCATTTATGTGGATAGCCCGCTGGCGGTAAATGCAACGGATATTTTCAGGATGCACTATGATCAGTTCAATTTTGAAGTGCAGCAGGTGATGGAAAATGATAACGATCCTTTTGGATTTGGCACCTTGCATTACATCAAAAACGTGAACGACTCCAAAAAACTGAACCAATCAAAAGAACCTTGTGTGATCATTTCTGCTTCGGGCATGATGGAGGCCGGAAGGGTAAAGCATCACCTGGCCAACAATGTGGACAATCCGGCAAACAGCGTATTAGCCGTAGGTTATTGCGCACCCCGGACGCTGGGTGCCAGAATCTTAAGCGGAGAAAAAGACATTTCTATTTTCGGTAATCCACACCATATCAAAGCTGATATTTATAAGATAGATGCATTCAGTGGGCATGGCGACTACAAGGAAATGTCAGATTACCTGGAATGCCAGCAAGCCGACAAAATCAAGAAACTCTTTTTGGTTCACGGAGATGAAGAAGCCCGGGAGCATTATGCCAGATTACTGAAAAAGAAAGGTTTTAAAAACATTGCACTGCCCGAACATCAGGAACAATTTGAATTGAAGCCTGCATAAGAATGTTGTATTATTAATGCAGGAATAAACTTTTGCCATCACAAAATGTTCTGACTGGAGTTGTTTTTCAATCCGCTAGGAGTGGTTAAAAAGCTTTAAAAATTATCCCTTTAACTGAGCCATACAGATTAAATGCCTCAAAAAATGTATTTTTGTCCACCATTAAGGAGGCTCAACCTATGATTGCATTGTACAGAAAGGAAATCAGCAGCTTTCTCAGTTCGCTGATCGGATATTTGGTGATTGCCGTTTTTTTGCTCATTACGGGTTTGTTTTTGTGGGTTTTCCCCAACGAATTTAACATACTCGATTTTGGCTATGCCAATCTCGACGGCTTGTTCATCCTGGCACCCTTTGTTTTTCTGTTTTTGGTTCCGGCCGTCACCATGCGCAGTTTTGCTGATGAGAAACGCTCTGGCACCATCGAGCTTTTGCTTACCAAACCCATCTCCGATTTTCAGCTGATAATGGCCAAATATCTGGCCAGCCTTACGCTTGTTGCCATTGCACTATTGCCCACACTGCTTTACTATTTTACTGTTTATAAATTAGGTTTACCACCCGGAAACCTGGATGCCGGCGGAATTTGGGGTTCTTATATCGGTTTGTTTTTTCTGGCTGCTGCTTTTGTAGCTATCGGAATGTTTTCGAGCGTGCTAACCGACAACCAATTGGTCGCTTTTATCCTGGCAGTTTTTGTGAGTGGCTTTATGTACCTGGGATTTGAAATGATTTACAGTCTGTCGCTTTTCGGCCCGATTGACTTGTTTATCCGCAACCTGGGCATCGCATCACACTACAGCTCGATTAGCCGCGGTGTTGTTGACAGTCGTGATGTACTTTATTTTTTGAGTGTGATTGCTTTGTTTTTAAGTTTCACAAAACTAAGTTTGGCAAGTAGAAAATGGTAAAAAACAATACAGAAAAACATTCCGGTTCATCGCGGGCCAATTCACTCCGTACTGCCCTTTCAGAATTTGGGATTGTGATTGTGTTGATTATTTTACTCAACATCATTGGCAGTTTTGTTTTTACCCGCATCGACCTCACCAGCGAAAAAAGATACACCCTTTCGAAGGCTACGCGCGACATTCTTACCCAGTTGGATGATTATGTGTATTTCAGGGTTTATCTGGAGGGCGATTTCCCTGCTGGTTTCAAAAAATTAAGACGAGAAACCCGTGAGATGCTGGATGAATTCAGGGCTTATAGCAAGTTTGTGGAATACAAATTTGTTAATCCCTCCGAGAGTACTGACGAGCAAGATCGGCAAGCCACTTATCAATTATTGGTTGAAGCAGGCCTCAATCCTACTGATTTGCAGGTACGTACCAACGAAGGCATGAAAAACCAGCTCATCTTTCCCGGAGCACTGGTCAATTACCGCGACAAAGAACTGGCTGTTGATTTTCTGGAAACCCAGCTAAATATGAGTCCCGAAGCTGCACTGAATGCTTCAGCACAAAACCTTGAGTACAAACTCGCTGACATCATTAACAAAGTAACACGGCTACAACAACCCGCCATAGCCCTTATCGAAGGACATGGCGAACTGGATGAAGATCATCTTTATGATTTTACGCAAACACTTTTGCAAAATTACCGGATTGATTTTATTACCCTTAATGGAAGGCTTAACGCTTTAACACGCAGAACCGAACCCGACAAAAGCGGAAGATCAGACATCCTGCTAAACTATGATGCCATCGTAATTGCACAGCCACAGCAGCCTTTCGATGAAAAAGACAAGTTTATTCTGGATCAGTATATCATGCATGGAGGCAAGGTGCTTTGGATGATCGATCCGGTGAAAGCTTCGATGGACAGCCTGAAAACGGCTGAATCAACTGTTGGGGTAGATTTGAATGTTAACCTTGATGATCAGCTTTTTAAGTATGGGGTAAGGCTCAACAAAAACCTGCTGCTTGATCTGAATGCGGCTGCGCTGGGCATCAGGACCGGAGAATCAGGCGGCAGACCACAGATTGACTTCTTTAGGTGGTATTATTTTCCTTTGCTCGAAGCGGCCTCCGGACATCCAATGGTAAGAAATATGAATGCCGTAAAAGCTGAATTTGTTAGCAGTATTGATACCTTGATTCGCGAAGGCATACGCAAAACTCCTTTGCTCAAAACATCAGGTTATACCCGTATTGCTGGCACACCGGCACTCATTTCTCTGACCCTGTTGCAAAGCGATCCTGATCCCAGGGTTTTCAACCGAAGCGGACAAACAGCTGCCTGGCTCCTCGAAGGTAAATTTCCTTCATTATATGCCAACCGTATGCCTGCCGAGATAAGTACAAGCGGCGAGATTGGTTTTAAGGAAGAAAGCAAACCAACAGCCATGATTGTGATTGCTGATGGCGATATGGCCCGCAACCAATTTCATTTGCAACAAGGCTATCCGCTACCACTGGGCTATGACCAATATACCCGTCAGACCTTTGGAAACAAGAACTTCCTTTTGAATGCAGTGAGCTATCTGGTCGAGGGTGAAGGGCTGATTAGTATTCGCTCGCGCGAACTGAAACTTCGGCTGCTCGACGCTAATAAAGTCAGTGCCCAGCGATTGCAATGGCAACTCTTTAATACTGTTTTGCCAGTTTTGTTTATCTTACTGAGCGGATTGCTTTTTGCGTGGCTCAGAAAAAAACGTTTCACACGATAAAATAGAATCAAGCTATGAGTAAAAGAAAAAGTTATATTGCAATTCTCCTGTTATTACTTGCATCAATCGCTGTTTTACTGGTTTGGAACAACCGGTACCTGTCAACCCTCGAAGGCGCAGCAGCCGATTTTGCGGTATATGATACGGCATCTGTTACAAAAATTTTTCTGGCCGACCTTGATACCAATACAGTATTGTTGGAGCGAAAAGCAAAAGGCTGGGTTTTAAACGGAAAATACAACGCACACCCACGTAAAGTGGATCAGATACTAACTACGATGTATCGCATTCGTGTGCGCAATCCTGTTTCGCTGGCAAGCCATGCCAATGTTGTTGGTCGCCTGGCAAGTATTGGAGTTAAGGTTGAAGTCTATCAAAACATACATCGGATCAATCTTTTCGACAGGATAAAGCTTTTTCCACGAGAAAAACGAACCAAGGTATATTACGTTGGTGATGTTACAAAGGACAATTTAGGAACCTATATGCTTCGCGAAGGAGCCGATCAAGCCTTTGTTACTTATCTGCCCGGATTCAGGGGTTTTGTGATGACACGTTATACCCCGGTAGAAGACGACTGGCGAGATCACACCATATTTAATAAAAATCTTGCTGATATTAAGTCTGTTACTCTAGAGTTTAATGAAGAACCCTATCAGAGCTTCCGCATCGAGAATGTAGGCAAACACAGCTACAAACTGATACGTACTGCTGATCAGTTTGAGGTGCCGGCATACGATACTTTGCGCGTATTGAACTTTCTGACTGCCTTCCACGATGTGCGATTCGAATCTTTACTAACGAACTCCCTGCCACCCAAACGACAGGATTCGATTATTAATTCGCCTTTTATGCACCGATTAACATTGGTAACGCATCAGGGCGATACACAACAGCTGACAACTTACCGTAAATTAGTGTATTACGAAAATATCGGGCTCTCAATAGAGGATGCCGAAGAAGACTTTGACCGTTTGTATGGCTTGCTCGATAACGGGAAAGATTTGGTTTTGCTGCAATACTTTACTTTTGACAACCTGCTCAGGCCAGTGATTTATTATGAGCTTGGAGGGCCGGCAATGTAGTGATTGTTAGCGTGTTTGGCATTCATAATAAAGACTATTCTATGCAATGACAGCATAGTGTATAATCCGTCCAGATTTGAATTGACTACTTCCGAAGCAGACCAATGCCAAGCACCACCAAACAAGCAGCAAGCAGGAGCATACCCACATAAACCATAAATATCATGGCATTGGGCTCGGTGCGGCCTGAACCTGCAGCAGCAACAAAAAAACCACCACTCACTAAAACTGCTGAAAAGGGGAATCCAATCCTCACAATCCATATCCACATCGCGCCCAAATGGCAGTGATCGGCCAATATCTGTGCAATTATCGCGAGTATGATAAGCATCCCGGCATGACCATGACCTGCCCTGAACATGCCCACCTGAAAACTGGTGAGCTCAAACTGTAGATGGGCACCGGATAAAAGATTGAGTATGAAGTTCCCGCCAAAAATAATCGTTGGCACTGTAAGCAATACGATACCCGACATGGTTTTCGATTCTCTTGTCATGCTCAGTAGTTATGCTTTTGATTCTTTTACTTCAAGTTTAAAGCCAACACCATGCACATTGCTGATGGTGACATTCGGATCTTCACGCAGATATTTTCTGAGTTTCACGATAAAAACATCCATGCTGCGACCAATAAAATAGTCGTTATCGCCCCAGATCGTATGCAAGGCTTCATCGCGTGTGAGCACCTGATTTTTATGTTCACACAACAATTTGAGCAGTGCAGCCTCTTTACGGGTAAGCTTTTGATCGCCAAAGTCGGAATGCAACAAAAGGTTTTTTGCATCAAAACGAAACTTGCCCAGCTGAAACTTTTCCTCTTGTTGCTGCTGTAATTGCTTGATGCAACGACGCATGATAGCTTTGATACGAAGGTGCAATTCATCCGTGCTAAAGGGCTTTGTAATGTAATCGTCGCATCCCAACTGAAAGCCTTTCAAACGGTCTTCTTTAAGCGACTTGGCGGTTAAAAAAATAATCGGAATGTTGGGGTTGTGCTTTCTGATTTCCTGGGCTAGTGTAAATCCATCCATTTTTGGCAACATCACATCCAAAATACAAAGATCAATGTTTTGATTTCGAAAAATTGCCAGTCCCGCCAAACCATCGGAAGCTGTTACTGCTCGATAATTCATCAACTCTAGAAAATCCTTTAAAATCATATTTAGATTTGAATCGTCCTCAACCAATAAAATTGAGAGTTGTTCAGCGTTTGTCATTGTTTTGCGTTTTTTCCCACAACAGGTAGTTGTACAACAAAAGTACTACCTTTATGCAATTCACTTTCAACCTGCACTTTTCCGCCATGCAGTTTTGCGACTTTTTCAACATAATAAAGGCCTATGCCAAAGCCTTTTACATCATGAATATTTCCGGTATGAACCCGGTAAAAATTTTTAAAGATTAAATCGATATCTGTTGCCGAAATACCGATTCCGTTGTCAATTACTGCCACCCGTACATTTTCCTCATCCCTGCTAAGCTCAATTTGAATCTGAGGAATCTTATCATTGTATTTCAGGGCATTATCAATCAGGTTCGAAAACAACTGAGCCAGATGCAAACGATCACCTTTTATATAAACCTCATTGCCCGGCGATTTCAAAGTAATTTTTCCACCCACATCTTCGGCTCTGATGTTAAATCCTTCTATCAAATCAGCAAGTAGCTCACCCATATTAAAATGATTTGGCTGCAGTTGTATTTCATTTCTGTCGAGTAGCGCGATCTGCAATATTTGCTCAACCTGATGCTGTAGTCGCTCATTCTCGTGATGAATCACCCGCGCATACGACTGGACTTTATCCAGATTCTGAAGCACCATAGGTTTTGATAACATTTCGGAAGCCAGGTTGATGGTTGCCATCGGAGTTTTAAACTCATGCGTCAGATTGTTGATGAAATCATTCTTCATCTCTGAGATTTTCTTCTGTTTAATCGCTGTATTCACGGTGTACCAAAAACCAATTATCACCGCAAGCAGAAACAAAGCCGACAGCAACATCCAAACTGACAGTTGAAAAAATAGCTGCTGTGATTTGCGCGGAAAATACATGCTGAAATAATAATCGCC
>Ga0334895_1000115_pt1 | contig 129500 bp, 115 predicted proteins | sample GraSluR3_MG_7_FD_207229 | JGI IMG/M metagenome (GOLD analysis project Ga0334895, IMG submission 207229) | Sludge microbial communities from methane-producing bioreactor in Wageningen University, Netherlands - Granular Sludge_31_05-R3 | ecosystem: Engineered > Bioreactor > Anaerobic >... | reverse complement strand
TTGCTGTTGTTTTTAGTCAGTCTTTTGCATCAAGTCACAACCAAGGCCGCGCATCGCTTTATTTTATGCGCGTATCGGGGTTTTTCTTGTCAAAAAAACCGCCCTTTATCCCGGGAAGCGGCCCGATGAAGGCCGTTTTTCGCATTCTGTCCGGCTGCCTTATTCGCCGGTCGGCGGACGCATCCTTCCACCCGCTTGTCAAAGAACCCGATCTGCTAAAAGATTTCCAGCTGGGCTTTCGGCGGCGGCAGCGCGGAGGTCTTTTTGCCCCAGAAGTTGATGATGTCGCCGTACTGCCTGTCCGTAATGTTCAGGATACTCACCTGCCCCTTTGCCGGAATACAACTTTTCACGCGGCGCACATGCACGTCGCTGCTCTCGCGGCTGGCGCAGTGACGAATATACACCGAATACTGCATCATCACAAAACCGTCTTTCAGCAGTTTCGTCCGAAAGCCGCTGGCCGCTTTCCGTTCCCCCTTGGTATTGGTCGGAAGGTCGAAGAACACAAATAGCCACATGATCCTGTACGCGTTTATGCGGTTGAATTCCATTGTATCTATTCCGTAAACTCCGGGAACTCCACGTTCCGGGAGCTTCCGTTGAAACATTGTGCCAGCGAGGCCGCGCTTGCCTGCATGGCAAGCATCAGGGGACGTTTCTCCTTACCGCAGCGGCAGTCGCAATGCAGCACCGATAGCAATTCCCGTTTCATGTCGGTATCGATCGTTTCGCGGTCCCCGCAAACACGGTATAGTTCATAGACCACGGCATCCGCGAATGGCCGGTAGGGTTCCATGATGTCATCCGCCAGACAAAAGGCATTGTAGCGGTTATGGTGATGGATCCCCAGAGTATTCAGCAGACCCGAGGCGGCCAGCGCCCGTGCCACAGCGGCCCGGATGACAGCATAGCCGTAATTCAGCAAATTATTCGGCGGCAGCCCTTCCCGCAGACGTTTGAAATCGTATCCGAACAGCCGCGGCCAGTACAGGCGGGCAGCATAGCCCTCCCGGTTGTCGCTGTCCCCGCTTTTGACCTGGGCGGCCATCCGGCAGATATCCTTTCCGTCCGAACCGATATAGGCGAGTACGGCGGCCTGATTCCGTAATTTTGCCGCGACCACCTGCTTCCAGATGTTCTTTTTCAGCGGTGCGCTTGCCGCGATCTGAGCCCGGAACAGCTCGTTCTGCAGGGTGTTCCCGTCCAGATTCAGCAGCATGGACCGCGGATGATGCAGCGCGTCGCAAAAGATCACGGCCGTATTGTTCGCGCGCAACGCGTTTAGCAAGGGCAGCGACACGGTGATCTGTGAATGGTCCAGGATAAGGAATCCGATATCCTCGATGGGCTCGGAGCAGGCGTCCTTATCCTTCCGCGCTATGTGCATCTGGGAATTGCGTAATGAAAGATAAGTTGGTGAAGAAATTATAATACTACGTTTTAGCATTCTTTTATTTTTCCAGTTTTATTCAATATTACTTTCCGCGGAAAATATTTCTGCCATAATTTAAAACTTGAAATTCTAATTTCTTCATTTTGATTATTAATTGTCGATGCTAAATGATGTCTAAAAAAATAATCTCCAGAAGATAGTTTTTGGATACGGTAGAGATATTTACCTAATTCATTGTTACATATATTTTCGATAACGATGTTTTTATCCACGCCCATTAAAAACATATCGTTGATCTCCATAAGCGTAACAATTTCCTGTCCGTCGTCCGGCAGCTGATAGGGGCTTTCATCTCTATTCTGGCGCTGAACGACTTCCCAGAAGGTCACGATGCTTTCCTTCAGTTCACCGTTCTTGTCTTTGTATATCATCACGTGATGGTTGTTACGCGGGTTGACATACTGGTTCATATCCTTTTTAAGCTGCTGGGCATTACCGACCTCTTCGCGCATCCGAACTTTTTTAACGGGAACCTCTTCCCCGTTCTTATTGGGTAATTTTATGCGGTATTCTCCGTCCTTATAAAAAGCATCCGCTGGTACATCGTATTTTTTTAACACATCGATCCCGTAGTTTGATCTTAAGTGTTCTTCGATCATGTGCCTGATCGCAGCATCAACGATCTTGTCCACATGGGTTTTATTCTTCAGTCCGGTGATCGGTTTGCGTATATGGTATGCGGTCCTGCCGTCCGGCGGGGTCCTCTTTCCGAAAACCGTATCTTTATGGAGTTGTCCTCTGATCGCCGATACCCTTGTAAGATATTTTTTACCGTTCTTGACGATATATTTTTGTCCAAGGTCCAGAGCCCGGTTGTTCTTATAGTAAGAAACCAAAATGCTCATCGCCGACTTTTCCGCGTCGCTTCTGAAATTATCCCAGGGGTGAGGGAATTCCGGTCTCCGGCTCCTCATGCCCATATCCCTTTCTTTCTGACGGGCATGATAGGTACTGAGAGCCTGGAGAAAGGATCTTTCCGTGCAGGCGATTGTCATGGCATCGATCGCATGATGCCGCTGGTCCTCGCGATTCTTCTTTGGTTCAAAGCGGACTTCTCCCTGCTTGTCCATCCAAATATTTCCTTCAATGACCTTTTCTCCCGGTCCGGGTTTCGGTTCTTCATTGAGAATGCGAATGAACTCACAGTCGTTGACATCGATATTGTACAAAGCCCAGTATTTACCGGCAGGCAATGCGCTTGCATAGGCCTGGTCGGGGTTTTCATCGGAGATCCAAACGCCGTCCTTATTGATGGAACCGCTCATTAATACCTGATCATCCTTGATTTCCGGTATTTCTCTTTTTACCTTGGTATAGGCGGGATTGGTGGTAGTAAGCGACAGAACAGCCCATGTATTGGGTTCATCGAGAGCACAGGGATATTTAAAATTATACGAAATGAAACGACCTTCTTTTACCGCGCCCCACAAGGCGATCTCTCCCGCCTTGACTTGAGGTCTTTCGCTTCCGCAGAATTTTACGGCATCAACATGAAATACACCCCAGTAAGTGCCGTTCTCCACAATATCCGTGTCAAGCGAACGGCTCAGACGGTCTGAGGAGAATTTATTATTCTTAATAACCCCTTTAAGGATTATTTCGTCGGCTTTTACAAAGGGTTTTTCATTGAAAACCTTATAAAACGCGGGATCACCGGTGATACGTGTTTTACACCAGAATTTTCCATCGTCATATCCGGGGGTCGTCATATTCCTGAATATTTTAGATATGAAAACCTCCTTTTTGATCTCGCCCGGAAACAGGCAGTATTTTTTGGGTAGCTGTGGTTTTTCGTTTTGCTGCCGATGCACTGAAACAAAGGATCCGTCATCTTTCACGACCGCCCAGTGCGGTATGGAAAGGTTTTCATCCGCGCTTACCGTATCTTTTGCCAGATCTACGTCATTAACGGGCTGAAGAATGCTGTTCAGGCCCCAGAGATGACGCAGTTCCGCGGTTAAACTGCCGGGCAGAACCCGCACATCCGCGCAAACGCTCCGCATCAGATTGACGGCTTCTTTGCTGATATAGCGCGTATCGTTCAGCTGACGACTTATAAATGTTTCGCTTTCATAGGATTTTTTAGACGTGAAACGTTTTGCTTTATTGTAAGGCAGCAGAGAAAAAGCCCGCATTTCCACATCTTCCCAGGATACGGCACCTCCCCATGCTTTCGGATCGGGATTGGATTTATAATATTCATAGGGTGTCTTTTCACCTTTATCCCTATTGAAATTTGATTCGCATAAGGTAATATTCCCAAAACTGTCATCAAGAGATGTACTGTAAGGGATAATATGTTCGATCTGAAACAGGTTTCCGGTACCAAGCAGGTCGTTGATACGGATGGTCTTTCCGGTATACGGGCAAACGACATGCCCCGCCTGTTCTTCAATCTCTTTATACAATAAATACTTCCTGATATTTTGCCTGCTGTGTGCCAAACCGAATTCCGTTAGTTTTTCCTTGGCGAATTCATTCTTTTTCTGATTATCCCGTATGCGGTATGTCATTTCCTGACGCGCAGATTTTGTGTTTTTCAAATCTCTTCCCATTTCGATCTTAATAATATCCATATACCCGTATTCTTTTAGAAGAGCATTGACCACATGCCGCATTTCCGTCAGCGCTCTCTGTACGAGCGGATTTCTAAGATTTGGAACGGGAGGCACCTCTTCCTGAAGTGTGTTGTATGAAGTTTGGATCTCCACCGAGGGATGATATAGTTTTTTAAAACGTTTGTCGTTCGGGAGGAACCCAAAATCGATATTTCCACTCCCCTTGCTTAAATAATCTTTTACCTTTTGGATCAATTGCCCTTCGGCGTTCTTTTCTTTCATCATACGGATCACATCTTTTTCGATCATATGATGCTGGTCGCTATATCTTTCCCATAATTCATTTCCAAAAGCGTTCTTTATACCTCCAAGGATCACGGCCGTACTCAGATTGTAACCTTTTTTCAGGAAAGGATTGATATTTCTTATGGCTTTGAGCGATAAGGAGCCATAGCCATCCTTAAGGCTGATGTTCTCGATCTTATCGGCAGAATCGCACTTGCAACGATAAGCGCTTTTAAGCTTGTTGAATAACTTATCGTTATCGTTATAGAAGTGAAAACAATGCCATATCTCATCATATTTATTTTCCCAGATATCTTTTTCAAACAAAGGTTTTAATTGTGATATGGTAGCGTTGCCGGCTACGCTGAAATCATTGTCGTAGTTGAATCGTTCCGAAGTCAGTTTTAATTTTTTAATGATATCCTGAAATTTGAAACTTCTTTTTTCGGAATTAATAATATCTATAACCAAAGATTTTTGTTTTTCATCCAGTTTTTGATTAGTGCCGTACTCAATATTGTTGACGAACTGATATGTGCGGAACATTTCAAATTCCGGATGCGAGAGATAGCAGGGTGTTTTTCCGGATTCTATTTTCTTGCCGTTAATATTTAAATATTGATGTTCATAGCGGCATTTCCCGAGCAGATTCTTTTGACTTCTGAGAGGACGTTGCCAAAATAACACACTATCCTCAGTGTATTTATGACATACCTTATCGTTTTCCATCCAGATGTCACCGGCCAAATGTTTCAGTAAGGGAACTTCCTGCCTGGAAACGACCTTGTTTCCACTGATGACGATATTCTTTTCACCGTAAATTGTTTTGAGTTTATTGATCTTGTTTATATTTCTCTTAGATTTCAATGAACCCTTGATATTACGGGTCTTTGTCTGAATAACTCTTATTCCGTCCAGCCCAAGATGTTTTGCCTGCCTATTCCAAATATGATAAAATTCCTCAATATACATATCCCTGAGCGTATAGCGCGACCTTGCACGTATGATCTTCCCTTCCTCATCTTTATATTCTTTATAGGGTTCTCCTTTCTGGGGGATTATCGAATACAAATATTGCCCAAGGGTTCTTTTCCCCATGTTCTCTCTTGTTTCGGTAATGCCGGCCTTATCGTCCTTACCGCTGTAAATGGCGCCTTTGTCTTTTTCCTTTCGACTGCTTACAAAGCCTCTTCTCTGTATAAAATGATAAAGAATGCGTCCGAATTCATGCAAACTCAGATCTTCTTTAAGTGCTTTGTCCCTTAATGCATAGGGGTTTAATCTTAACCATTCAATAAAAATTTCCGAAGAAGGGAATTTTCGGGCGGAGGATTTATTGTTTTTATCCCATTTCTTCCACAATAACAATTCTTCAGGTCGGAGCGGACACATTTCGTGATTGATCAACAAGTCCAGTAATTTTATTTTTCTTAAACGTTTGCGGTAGAACTGCCTGCGTTTCTGACGATTTTCACGTCTTTCGGCATTTTTGGATTTTTCTTTATCACCCTGCCCCAGGGTGGCCGGATCAATACCTTCCGGGAATATTCTTACACCGCTGTCCAGGATCGAATTGTAACGCTTAACTCCCCCGTCGTCATTGATATCCGCATCAATGATCGCCCATCCAATGCTGTTGGTCCCCAGATCCAGTCCAAGTATGCGCCCCATTGTTTATACTCCTTTACTTTTTTATCGAGAGAATAAAAAGTCCCCACCGAAGCGGGGACATAGACATCTCTGTCTTCGGCATATAGCCTTATTGTGACAAGATGCAATTGTTTTAATGTTAGCTAAATTATCGTTGATTGTCAATGGTTTTATTTTTTTGTGTTCCGCAAAAATCATAAATATTATATCTGCTTTTATACCAGGCTTTTAGTTATTATTCTCAACAATTGTAATTTGGAACATAAAATTCTGAATATCAACCAATTTATAAAGAATACGGTAATTATTCCGGTTCGGTGATATTTAATTTATGGAATATGAATATGGATCTATTTGATCAGGATCTCCAGACGTTTTCCAAGTCCGGTTTCAACGATTTTCCGCAGCGTCGCCAGTTCCAGGTCGGAACGCGCATTTTCGATACGTGAAATATAGGTTCTTGTGGTCCCGCTTTTTCTGGCCAGTTCTTCCTGTGTAAATCCGCGTGCCAGCCGCACATCACGTATCATACGTCCGATCTGTTTTTGGGATCCCGTTTTTTCATGTCTGCTTAAAGCGTATAGCATATCGGCACCGATCTCAAAAGGTACCCGCTCCTTTGTTCCGTCCTTTAAGGTAATATATTGTTCAACATTCGGCCAGGAAAGCGTATTATCCGCGAGTTCCACCTTTGACAATGCTTCCGGCCGATACAGAATAGCCGCGGGAGCGCTTTTAGGGATACGCGATTTTTCCAGTACTTCTGCCATATCAATGATACGGGATTCACCGTTATTGAAAACAACGGATATTTCAAGTCCGTTTACCCGGTTGATCTTCAGTATCCTTGGGATTTTAATGTTTTTTCTCATCGTTGCTCCGGATTAAGTTCCTCGAATATCTTTTGCACCCATTGCGTGTTCTCGTTCAGCCAGGCAAGGAGTTCTTTCATTTGTCGGGCCGGCAGGTAACCGCTGTACAACGTGCCGCTTTCGATCATTATCAATGCTTCATGCTCATGATACCTCGCATGAATATGCGGTGGATAATGTTCTCCGTTATAAACCTGGGTCTTGATCCCTTTAAAACGATCGATCGTCGGCATGTGTCCATTGCTCCGGAAATGTACCTAATTAGATACTATTATGCAAGGTGATTTTTCGTCCCGGAGAAATATAGTCAATATGCATGTCAATTCGATTTTCTTATCGCTTAAGGCGTAAATCTGTGAGTAATATCACATTATTAATGTATTTAAACATCGGTAGAGACAGGATGATGCGGTGTGACTCGCCCCGCACAAATTCCGAACCGGTATACCATCCCACCAAATAGTCATCCCGGGTGTCATCTGAATTTGCGTGTCCCGCGAATCCGCCAGTTTGCGGAGAAGCGAGGTTTCAGGATCCCCTCACAAATAATATCACAGCATCTCAGCAAACAGATACTCGCTGAGATCCCGGATAAACGATCCGCAGGATCATTTTCCGGGATGACACTTTTCCATTTTTTGTGAGTATTATCACAATTCTATTGCTTTTATTCGATATAAAAAGAACAGGATCCACTTGGGGGAACCTGTGTCCGCCAACAGGCGGATATGCTTGTCCGGCGTAGTTCCGGGATATCGGAACGAAGACGGAAGCCCAATGCAATCTAATATATGATTTTTTAAAAATTATTTTTTGTGCATAATGTAAAACAGAGTCTTTTTTAGACTCTGTTTTCTTGTAGCGGAGGCAGGACTCGAACCTGCGGCCTTTGGGTTATGAGCCCAACGAGCTACCAACTGCTCCACTCCGCGATGTCATAGTGTGCTTTGTGAACGTAGTGTCATTTGAACCTGCGTCCGCCAGCAGGCGGATATGAGCCCAACGAGCTACTCCCGGATAACGGGACTCCACTCCGCGATGTCATACCCTTACATTCAGGGCTGCAAAATATATAACATTCGCCCTCGGATGTCAAGAGCTTTCCGAAAATACCTCAGCACAAAATACATAGTATTCCGTATGGGGATCTTTATAGGCATCAAGCGGCAATCCCGCCTTCATGCATAAATGCCGCAACGTGGTCTTAATGTCCCACCCCTGTTCCGGAGCGACCTGCGGAAGAAAGACCGCCGAACGGTTTCCGTTTCGCAGAATGATCCCGTGTTCACCGAGGAGAATGTCCTTATAGGAATCTATACTCTCTACAGGGGTTAAGACGGATATCTCGATATCGATGTCCTTCAGTTCACCTGCTGCCAGCGGCCGGAAACGGTGATCGCGGAAAGCGGCGGATTCTGCCATTTCAAACAAGGCTTTAGCCAGGGGGCGAACACCTTCGATATAACCGATACAGCCGCGAAGTTCGCCCTTTTTGTGCAGAGTAACAAAGATCCCGCGTTTTTCATTATAAAGCGCATCATCGGGGAGTTCGGGATGCTCCTTCCCCAGTAGACGGTGCTCCAGATAGCCGCGTACGGCTCCGAGCATTTCTTTCTTGTGCGCTTCGTTGATCATGATTTGTTCTTTTTTACCCAGTTGCGGATATTTTGTTTCAATTCATCCTTGCTTTTGACAAAACGTACATTGACCGGAACGGATTGTATGAAATACTGTCCGTAACGTTTGACGCTCAGCCGCTTATCCATGATCAGCGCGATGCCCTTATCTTCTTTGGAACGGATCAGCCGGCCGAGTCCCTGTTTGAATTTAAGAATGGCTTCCGGGATGCTGTATTCCATAAATGCATTCCCGCCGCGTTGCGTAATATCTTCGGTAATGGCCTGTACGACCGGTTCGGTTGGAACGGCAAAGGGCAGCTTGGTCATAACAAGCAGTTCCAGCGGTTCACCGGGAATATCCACACCCTCCCAGAAGGATTCGGTTCCCAGCAGTACGGAGTTTGTCTGCTGTATAAAACGCTGCAACAGGGCGGTCCGGGATGCTGAGCCCATCTGTGTAATCAATTGGAAATCATTTTGTTGTGATATGGGATCCAGAACGTTTTTCATATTTCGGATCGAGGCATAGGAGGTTGTGAGGACCAGGGTGCCCAATTTAAATTCCCTTGCGAGTTCCTGAATGATATCGGCGACCTGTTCATCGAATTGCGGATTTCCGGGTTCGTTCAGATGGGTTATATTCCATATTTCACACTGTTCTTCATAATTGAAAGGCGATTCATAGATCCGTGTCTTTACGCGTTCCGCATCGATCAGGTCCATCCCCGAACGGTTCATAAAGTATTTAAAGCGTTCGGCGACCGTCAGGGTCGCGGAGCTTGCAATGATCGCGAATTTGTTCTTATAGATCTTTTCGTAAAGGATCTCATTCACGTGCAGCGGTGAGGCATTGATACTGATCTGGAAGCTGCCGTCATCGACCGGTACTTCATACCAGTAGATCATGTCTTCCTCATCCGGAAGCAGACATATCCGCATGTCGGACTGCAGTTCCAAAAAGGATGCAATGGCAAGGTCGAGCTCATCTCCCGGTTCCGAAATACTTGCTTTTTCGTCAGCCTTCAGTGCGCCGATCTCCTTCAGCAGAAGGGATAATGTGCTCTCAAGACGCGCAGATGCGCTGAGCAGAGCATCCGCTTCGGACATTCCCGCAAAAGGGGAAGTATCCGGCTTATAGCGCATTTTAAGAACGTATCGCTGGTCCATCTGACGGATATCGCGATTAATGATCTTAAGAAAGGCTTTATAGAATTTGGACGATGCTTTGAGAACATGATCGATATCGTCTTCAGCCTGCGAGACGCGCTTGATGAGCATCTCGCGGTGTTCCGCTTTCCATTCCGTGCCCTTGCCAATGTGGCGGCTTAATGTGACCAGCGCACCCATCCGCATGCGTCCGGGTGTATATAATTTATGAAGAACGCGTTCGATCCGCCAGGGTGTGATCTCAATACCAAGGTACTGGTAGGCCGACTTGATAAGATTGTGCGCCTCGTCAATAATGCAGATGGGGTGTTCCGGCAGAATGGCGTTATCCGATGCGGCATCGCTGAGAAGCAGAGAATGGTTGACGATGATCACATCGGCATGAAATGCCAGTTTACGGATCTTACCCAGGTAGCAACCGTGATGTTCGGCACATTTTTTCGTAGTACAATAACCCGTTTCACTCGCGAGCTTTGCCCAGATATGCGGTGCGCGGTTCATTTGAAAACCGCTGTTCTCTTCGATGTCTCCGGTCTTCGTTTCACGCAGCCAGACAAGTAAGGGCAGCAGATGCGGACGATCGAAGAGATTGATGGCATGATCGAGGTTCTTCATAAGCGCGTGCCACTTGGTCAGACAGATATAATTTTGCCGGCCTTTGAGCATGACGACGGTAAAATCCTGTTCAATGAACTCGTGAATGAAGGGAATATCCTTATAGAACAGCTGTTCCTGCAGATTTTTTGTGTGCGACGACACCACGATGGACATGCCTTCCCGCCGATTCTTCTTCATCCAGCGGATGGCGGGGATGAGATAGGCAAGGGACTTCCCCACTCCGGTCCCGGCTTCACCGACCAGACATTCGCCTTCGTTGAAGGCTTCGATGATATCGCCCGCGAACTGCATCTGTCCGATGCGCAGTTCGTAGCCCGGAAGGGTTTCCGACAAACGCCCCTTGAGTCCGAACACAGCGTCAATATCCTGGCGGCTGATCTTTTTGATCGTATCATCCTCGTGACAAATACGTTTTTTGAAATCTCCCAGTGTGTTTTCCCGCATGGGATGGTAGGGCTTTTTACGTTCATTCTCCGTCCGGCCGCTACGCGTATAATACGCATGAATTTGACGATAAAGATCGAAATTGGGTGCATTCACCAGCGGATCCGTTACGAAGAGAATATCTTTATAAAGGGAGATGTCGTAATACAGCATGATATCGAGGATCTTGAAGAAAAGCCGCCCGGTATTGCGCGTGTCCACATCTGCCCGGTGCGCGCCTTCGGTCTCAAGGTCGAAATGCGTCGCCAGGGTCTCGAGTTTGCGATCCGGCAAGCGGTAGAGAAAAATACGCGCCAGGTCCAGCGTATCGATGATGGGATTTGCTAGCGCATCTTTGAGTTTTTCCTGAAGAAATGAAATATCGAACGGTGCGTTATGCGCGATCAGCGGATAATCCCCGAAAAAGTCCAGGATCTCGTCCAGTCGCTCATTGAAGGAAGGTTCTTCCGCGACCATATCGTCATCAATGCGGGTCAGTTCCGTAATAAAAGGCGGAATGGGTTTTCCGGGGTTACAGAATAAATTGAGTTCTTCGGCGATCTTGCCGTTCACGAACTTTATCGCGGAAAACTGGATAACCTCTTCCGTGGCGGGATCCAGTCCGGTCGTTTCGACATCAAAAGCGATACAGGTTTCAAGTCCGAGTTCTTTTAATATGGAAGTCGTTTTATCGGTCAATATGTTCCTTTCTTAAATTCCGGAGTAGGCGCGTATTACATCCACTATAAATTCCGGTTTTTGTTTAACGACCAATGTGAACATTTTAAGGAAAGTGCGTTTGTCAACATCCAGTTTAAGGAATTCCGTACCTATGCGGTTATAATCCTCATCGCTCAGTTGATAGACAACGTCCTTAATGCGGTATTGGTGTTCGTGGTTTTTTCCGAATTGTTTATAGATGTCCTTTTCATATCCCGAAAAGATCTTTTTAATTTTCCCGGGATCCGCGCATGCTTCCGCAGCGGCTTTTCCGGCCCGGATCCCGCTGCTGATCGCGTGGGTGATACCTCCCCCGTTCAGCGGATTGACCATGTGCCCCGCGTCCCCGACGATCATGAGATTCTCTTTTACGAGGGTCTTCAGGTTCGTGGTTACGGGTACGCCGCCGGTCACATAACGCTGAATGGATGCATCCGGAAAAAAGCGTTCCATAAATCGATCAAGATAATCCTTTGCGTGCATATCTTCTGTGGCATATTTACCGTTAATGCCCAATCCGATATTGGCGCAATTCCCGGCTTTTGGGAAGACCCAGGCATATCCGCCCGGAGCATAGCAGCTTCCGACATAAATATAGAGAGCATGTTCGTTCATATGGACACCCGAAGCGGTGACCTGCACGCAGGGCTCGATATCTTCGGGTTTGAGGGCGGTTTGAATATCCATTTGCCGCGCGATCCGGCTTTCCACACCATCCGCGGCGATCACGATGCGGGCATAATACTCTTTGAGTATGCCATGCTCCATCACGCGCACACCCTTTACGGGTCCGTCTTTTGTTTCACGAATAAGGTCCTGTACATTTGCTTTCATCCGGATACAGGCACCCGCATCTGAAGCGCGTGCTGCCATATCGTATTCAAAGAGGTCCCGGTTCAGGATAAACCCCGAATACAGATCGCTTTTAAGTTCCACCTCCCTGCCGTCCGGCAGGACCATTACAAAGGTATTGACCCTTGAACTGATCCAGCGCGGTTCGATCCCGACATAACTTGCAAAATCCAATTCGCCAACCGCTTCCCCGCAGCGTACGGGAATACCCATTTCGCGCTTTCGTTCGAACAGTACGACCGATCTTCCGGCTTTTGCGGCCTCCAGTGCTGCAAAAATCCCGCCCGGTCCGCCACCGATAACAATGATATCCCAGTGTGTTTTCATGACTGTTTCTCCAATGCCGCAACGGGACAGATACGTACACAGAACATGCATTCCGTGCATTTTTCGTGATCAATGAGCAAGGCATGTTCGGTGAGCATCAGCGCGTCGACCGGGCAAACCGAGATGCAGGTGCCGCATTGATCGCAGAGATCCGTTTGAATGATCATTTTATTTCCTATTTTTGTATGGCCTGTAATGTTAGATATCCCAGAGATGTACCGACAATATCGTATATAAGGTCTTTCCAACTGAATATCCCGTTGTTTCCGAACACATCGTACAATTCTTTTCCGATCGACAGAGAAATTGCAACTCCCACCGAGGTGCGTCGTGCGGATTCCTGGGGAAAGAGGAACATTTTATCTAAAGTATAAGAGGTTTGTACCGTTAAGAAATATGCCGTGGTCAGATGCATCCACTTATCGTGCGAGAACCACCGGTCCGTAGGCTGACGCAATGCAAAGGGCCTGTCTGTCCTGATATCCCGGTATAGATCGGAACCGTTAAGTTTTTCCGCGTCTCCCACAATGTCATAATATTTTACGTCTTTGATATCAATCCGGGTAATAGTCGTATCACCCGCATTGTCAAAGGCATATAAAATTCCGGATGCGAGCAGCAGCAGAACGAGTATTTTTTTCATTTGATAACCCCCGTAACACTTAAAAAGACCAGAAAGATCAATACCGGTGCGATGAATTTAACAAGGAACAGCCAGGAAGACCCCGTCCGCCTGATCGTTTTCGTTTTTCCGAATCCTGAAAAGAATTCTTCAAGGACCTCGTTCCTGTTCAGGCACCAGCCCACAAAAAGCGCAACGAACAAACCGCCGAGCGGCAGCATAATGTTCGCGGAAAGATAATCCATAATATCGAAGATATTCAGATCGAACAGTTTTACATTGCTCCATTCCCCGAAGGAAAGTGCCGAGGGCACACCCAGAATAAAGATCAATGCGGATAGACCGATAACGATGTGATGACGTGAGAATTTACTTTCGTCAAGCAATGTTGCAACAAGCATTTCCAGGATCGAGATCGTGGAGGTCAGTGCGGCAATGGACAGAAGCAGGAAGAAAAGGAAGGAGAAGACAGTGCCTCCGGGCATATTGGAAAAAACCGCCGGAAGGATATTGAAAACCAGTCCCGGACCTTCCGCGGGGTTAAAACCCATAGCAAAAACCGAGGTAAATATAGCCAGTCCCGCAAACAGTGCGATCAGGGTATCGAGAAAGGTGATCATGATCCCGCTGACGAAGAGATTGTCATTTTTATTCAGGTAACTTCCGTAGGTCAGCAGCACGCCCATTCCGACACTTAAAGTAAAAAAAGCATGTCCAAGGGCTGTCAGGACGGTTTTATAGGACACCGTGCTCCAATCGGGACGCAGAAGGAACTGCAGTCCTTTTTCACTTCCCTCCAGGGATACGCCCCATACAACCAAGAAAAGCAGGATCAGGAAAAAGACCGGCATCAGGAAGCGTGCGATCTTTTCAATGCCATTCTTTACACCGAAGTAGACCACAATCCCGGCAGCGACAACGAACACGAACTGCCATGACATGATCCAGAGCGGATCGGATACACGCTGACCGAAATGGGCGGACGCGGCATCCGCAGAAATGAATGATGTGATCTTCCCCGTCAGCGACTCAACGATATATCCCATCGACCATCCCGCCACAACGTTATAATAACTTAAGATGACCAGTCCGGTCAGAAAGAACATTCCACCCACTGCCATCCACAGGACCTTGTTCTTTTTTGCGAATTGTTTGAAGGTCGAGACGGGACCGAGCTGAGCATGGCGTCCCAGGAGGATCTCGGCGATCAGGACGGGCAGACCGACAAGGAGGATACACGCGAGATAAATGATGATAAAGGCAGCTCCACCGTTCTCACCGGTGATATATGGGAACTTCCAGATATTCCCCAAACCGACCGCGCTGCCGGCGGCAGCCAGGATAAAACCAAATTTATTACCCCAATGTTCACGTGCAATAGCCATACTCCCCTTTCACTTAAAACTTATAGCTTAATCTTACTCCGTTCATTTTCGGATCCGGTTCAAGGATCAGCCGTTCATCCGGAAAATTACTTAAATGCGCATCCACGTAGGCATCGATGAGATTATAGACATACACGGCAGCCGAAAACCAGGTTACCTGTTTTGCATACGTAAGCGCTTCTTTTGTCACGGTAGCGGATTCGCCGTACTGCTCTCTGAATGTAAAATAACTGTAATAAAAATAAGCCGCTGTCCCCGCCAGTGCGCTCTGTGCTGAAAAAATGACCGCACTTTTTACATATTTATTGTTGTAAACCTGACCCGCGCCCGGTAACACGGCAGACAGACCTATCGCCAGTGCCGGTTTTTTCATCGTTTTGGCAGTATAATACAAGGTGTCCGCACCCGAAAGAGGGATGCAGTTCAAAAGGATCACAGCGATCGTGAATAGCAAACATTTTTTCATATTTTCAGTGCAATGGCCTCAATTTCGATGTCAACATCTTTTGGCAGTTTTGCAACCTGTACGGCGGAACGTGCGGGCGGGGCCTCAGGGAAGCATTCGGCATAGACCTTATTCACTTCGGGGAAATCCGACATATTCTTTAAGAACACGGTTGTCTTTACGATCGATCCTTTACTGCCTCCCGCCGCTTCAACAACGGCAATAACATTGTCCAAAGCGGCGCGTGCGGCGTTTACGATATCGCCGTAAATGATCGCACCGCTTTGCATATCAACGGGAAGTTGTCCCGAGGTAAAGATCATATTATCGGTCGCAACTCCCTGAGAATAAGCACCTATCGGTGCGGGAGCTTTCTCGGTCAGAACGATTTTTTTCATTGTGACTCCCTATCAATTAATGTGCTTTAAAATGAACATTTTTTTATAGAATTCAAAATTCTATTTTCTTAAATATTATCGCCGAATAAATCTTGTGATAAAGGCCGGATGCCCGTAAATTCTTAACAAGTCAGTCATTTGAGGTGCCCTATGAAAAATGATTATATTTGTCCCTTCTGCAGAGGTCATCTGAAAGTTAAGAACAGCGTGATCTTTTCGGCAAAAAAACCGAACGGTGAAACGGGTCTGCTTTTGCTTAGTCCCGAGATCGGAGATTATTCCGTAAAACACCACCGTTCTTTTAATCTCCTTGAGGGTGAGAAGACCGATCTTTATTGTCCGATCTGCCATACCGATCTGATGGCAAAGAATTACAACAGTAATCTTGCCCGGATCATTCGTATCAATGAATTCGGTGAAGAGAATCCGATCCTGATATCCGAGATCGTCGGTGAGCGCTGTACTTATGTGATCCATGGGAAAAAAGTCGATCGTTTCGGCGATGACGCGATGAATTATTTCGGCGCGGGAACGGAGTTTTAATAATTGACTAAAGACAGGGGTCCCGCCCGATCAAATCAGACCAAATAAATATCTGATCTTTATATAGCTCTAAATTACAATTGATTATTTAATTTGTTCCGGACCATATTCAGCAATCCGCCGGCATCGAGCATTTCCTGTGCAAAGTCGGGCAGCGGCGGGAAATGATATGATTTTCCCCTTGCCGTATCCCTGATCTCACCTTTAAGAATATCAAGTTCGACCTCACTTCCGTCGCGGATGCTCTTGCTGACACCTTTACATTCAATGACCAGGAATCCGTTATTTATGCAGTTCCGGTAAAAGATCCTTGCAAAGGAATCGGCTATGACTGCCTTTACTCCCGCCCCGCGAAGAGCCCATACGGCATGTTCACGGGAACTGCCGCAGCCGAAATCCGTTCCGGCGATAATGACGTCGCCCTGGCGCACCTTATGAATAAATTCCTTATCGATATCTTCCATGGCATGTTTCGCCAGATCGGCTTCCTGGTCCATATTCAGATAACGCGCGGGAATGATCTCGTCCGTATTGATATGATCGCGTTCGTATACGTGTGCTTTCATGCTGTCTCCTGTTAAAGTGCCTGTCGCGGATCGCTGATATAACCTTTGATCGCGGATACGGCTACGGTTGCCGGACTGGCAAGGTAGACCTCTGAATCGGGACTCCCCATCCGTCCGACGAAATTACGGTTGGTGGTTGAAATACACCGTTCTCCCGACGCAATAATACCCATATGTCCGCCGAGGCAGGCTCCGCAGGTTGGAGATGATACGGTGGCACCGGCGTCCATAAAGATATCCAGCAGACCTTCTTTATTGGCCTGTTTCCAGATATCGGTGGTTGCCGGGATGACGATGCAGCGTGTACCTTTGGCCACACGTTTGCCTTTCATCATCTCCGCTGCCACGCGCAGGTCCTCAATACGTCCGTTTGTGCAGCTCCCGATATATGCCTGATCGACAGGGATGCGTTCAATTTGTGATATGGGTTTGCCGTTGCTTGGCAAATGCGGAAATGCGACCATGGGTTCCAGATCGCTCACGTTTATATCGATGATCTTTTCATAGTGAGCATCCGGGTCACTGTGCATTTCTTCATAGGACCGCTTGCTCCGTGTGGCCAGATAATCGCGGGTCTTGTCATCCGCTGCGATGATCCCGGATTTTGCGCCGGCTTCGATCGCCATATTGGTGATGGTCATGCGTGATTCAATGGAAAGCCGGTCAATGATCTCACCGCGAAATTCCATGGCCCTATATAATGCCCCGTCAACACCGATCCGGCGGATGATATCGAGAATAATATCTTTGGCATAGACACCCTCGGGGAGATCCCCCGAAATATTGAAAACCATACTTTCGGGCACCTTGAACCAGAGTTCACCTGCTGCCAGTGCGGCGGCGAGGTCCGTACTGCCGATCCCGGTGGAAAAAGCTCCCAGAGCGCCGTGTGTGCAGGTGTGACTGTCCGCGCCGACAATGGTCATGCCGGGCAGTACATGTCCCTGTTCGGGCAGCAAGGCGTGACAGACCCCATGATCACCCAATTCATAAAAAGCGCTTATCCCCTGCTCTTTTGCCCAAAGACGGATCTTTCGGACCATCTCGGCGGATTTGATATCTTTGTTCGGAACAAAATGGTCAGGAATGATCACGACCTTTTCGGGGTCGAAGACCGTATCGATACCATGTTTGCTCAGCATATCAATGGCCGGAGTGGTAGTGACATCGTGGCACATGACCAGATCGATCTTTGCATTGATCAATTCACCCGGTTTGACACTGTCTCTGCCGCAATGCCGGGCCAGTATTTTTTCAGTGATCGTTTGAGCCATATTAGGTATACCTTCTCATATTATGATTTCAGATCATGAAGATGCGTTGATCACGCGGTTCAGACCATTAATGATCGCCAGAGCACCGGCGCGTATGACATCCTCATTCACCGCACGTCCCGAGAAAACGCGCCCCTCGGCATCGCGCAATGTGATGGAAACATCCGCAAGCGCATCCGTGCCTCCGGTAATTGCTTTCAGATTATACTCTTCGAGCTTCACCGAGGGATCAATGATGGTCCAGATCGCTTTGCTCAGCGCGTCGATGGGACCGTCGCCAACACCCGCTCCGACCTTTTCCTCCCCGTCGATCAGCAGTTTGACGGAAGCTGTCGGGATCACACCGAATCCGGTTGTAACGGAAAACCCTTCCAGCTTGATACGCTGTTCGGTTTCGGGCAATTGTCCGATCATATCCATGGCAATGGCAAGAATATCATCACGTTCAACAGTTTTGTTCTTATCCGCAAGATCTTTTACTTTTTCCGTTACACGGTCGGTTTGTTCCGCAGTTAGAATATAGCCCTCGGATTCCAGGATGGCTTTCACGGCATGTTTTCCGCTGTGTTTCCCGATCACGATATTTTCACCCGACCAGCCCACATCCTCGGAATTCATGATCTCGTAGGTTGATTTGCTTTGCAGCACACCGTGCTGATGGATACCGGCTTCATGAGCAAATGCATTGAGACCTACAATGGCCTTGTTGCGCGATACGCTTAAACCGGTAAGATTCGATACAAGACGGCTTGTTTTGCACAGTTCCCGTGTATTGATGCGGGTTTCCGCCCGGAAATAATCTTTCCGTGTCTTCAGGTTCATGACCACTTCTTCCAGAGATGCATTTCCGGCGCGTTCGCCGATACCGTTAATACAGCATTCGACTTGCGTCGCGCCATTCTTTACCGCTGCCAGCGAGTTGGCAACCGCATTCCCGAGATCGTTGTGGCAATGGACACTGATGACCACATCCTTTGCCTCCGGCACCTTCTCAAACAGCGTTTTGATGCGATTACCGAATTCTTCCGGTTCGGTGTATCCCACGGTATCGGGTATATTGATGGTCGTTGCACCGGCCTTGATAACCTCTCTGACAACATCGCACATATAGTCAACACTGGTACGTCCCGCATCTTCGGGAGAGAATTCGACATCATCGCAATAGGATCTGGCACGTTTTACGGCCTTGACCGCAATAGCGATGACTTCTTCCTTGCTCTTCCGGAGTTTTGCGTCCAGATGAATGTCGGACGTCGCAATAAAAGTATGGATACGCGGTTTTTTTGAATACTTTACCGCCTCCCAGCAACGATCAATATCGGCATCCATAGCCCGGGCCAGACCGCAGATGACCGGCCCCTTTATCTCTTGTGCAATGCGCCGGACAGCTTCGAAATCCCCTTCCGATGCGATAGGAAAACCGGCTTCAATGATATCGACACCCAGCTTAGCCAATTGTTCGGCGATAATGAGTTTTTCCTTTACCGTCAGGGATGCGCCGGGACTTTGTTCACCGTCCCGCAGGGTGGTATCGAAAATAAGGATGTTCTTCAGCATTTCTTTCCTCTTTGCCATGTGTCGTATCTTTATAACGGCTTCTACAATTATCTGTATTCCAATACATTATAACTGTACTTAATCAATAATATACAAAGAAATATCTGAAATAGCCAAAGGATAAGAAAAATATTTTATAATATGTCGCCGGAGAATGAAAAAAATATGATTTTATCTTCTTTTATAGCGAAATGGGTAAAAAATGATAGACTATTTTAGTGTATAGCTTTCAAATCCGTTTTTTCGAAGCCGGCAAGCGGGACATGTGCCGCATCCGTAACCCCAGGCATGCAGTGTGCTATGGTCGCCGAGGTAGCAGGTATGGGAATGTTTTATAATAATATCCATGACCCCAAGTGCATCGCTCATGGCCCAGATCCCGGCCTTATCCAGGGACTGCAGCGGCGCATGGATGCGCAGACGGTCATCAAGTCCGAGATTCAGCGTTCTCTCCATGGATGCGATAAAATCTTCTCTGCAATCCGGATATCCCGAATAATCGGCGTCATTGACACCGATCACGATATCGCGGATACCCCGTGAATATGCCTGTGATGCCGCAAGGGTCAGAAAAACGATATTTCTTCCGGGTACAAAGGTATTGGGTAAGGCATCATTTCCGGTTCCGATCGCAATTTCTTCGATCATGGCGCTGCCGCCGATCTCCTTGAACGCGGGTATATGCAGTTCGTTAAGGCGTATCCCCTCTTTATTGCAAATATATTTAACGCTCTGATACTCTATACGGTGCCGTTGTTCGTAATGGAAAAACAGCGCTTCAAGCGATGTGAATTGTTTTTTTGCCCAATACAGGCAGGTTGTGGAATCCTGGCCGCCGGAAAAAAGGACCAGGGCCGTTGATGACTCCATTACTGAACTCCGATCACCTTATGCGTCTGAAAGGTCAAACGCCATTCGGGGTGCTTCAACACATAACGATGGCAGTATTGCGCCACGTGAGGGTCAAAGAATTGTGCCGTATGGGTACCGATCGGCCGGTTGTGCGTGGGATTCTTGGGTGAAATGAACTTATATTCCGCCCGGATGCCGTACGTCTCGGGATCTTCATCAATACCAAGGACAACTTTCAGTTCATTACATGTTTTCAGTTTTAGTTTATCGGATTTGGGTGAGATCGTGACCCAGTCGAACAGTTCATGCCGCACGGGATAGGTACCGTTGGTCTCGACGGCAACATAATATCCCTGCTGTTTCAATGCAGTGACGAGTTCGGTCGTATCCTGCATCAGGGGTTCGCCACCGGTTAGGATGACAAATTTCGAAGGATAATCGCTGACATTTGCCAGTATCTCGGACACGGACATGTCAATCCCGGTGAGAAATTCCGTATCACAGAATTCACAACGCATATTGCAGCCCGCAAAACGAATAAAAACGGCGGGGGTGCCTGCCCAGTAGCCTTCGGCCTGGTAACTGTAAAAGATCTCATTTATGCTGTATAAATTGCTTTGCTGTTCGGTGTTTCCCATATTACAACCTGTTTCAGTGTTAAGCCGGCTCCCTTCAGACGGTCAAATATCCATTTACAAAGATTTTCCGCGGTAACCTCATAAGGAAAAATGACATGTTTAAGCTCTTTCGGAAAACTCTGCATAAGCAGGGCATCCCCTTCGTATATGACCGTGGCATGGTCCAGAATATCTACGGCATGCTGCAGAATGATGTCCTGCATGTCATTGAAATCCAGGATCATGCCGTTCTCATCCGCAACGCCGGACAGGGTGACTTCCAGCTTATAGCTGTGTCCGTGCAGATTCCTGCATTTGCCCTGGTGAAAGCTGAGCCGGTGCGCCATGTCAAAACGGAATATCTTGGTGAGTTCTAATGTGTTCTTCGTATTCATAGCCCGAAGATAGAATATTTTTTTAAAATACCAAACAGAAAACGCCAAATCGTTTTAACGGTACTGTGAATGGAGGATCTCTTGCTGGGATGAAGGGAATCGAACCCCTATCTTCTCGGTTAACAGCCGAGCGCCTTACCTTTAGACCACATCCCAATCTTAAATATCACGCGTAATATGAAAAATAATCTAATGTATTGCAAGTGCTTTATGAAATATCGTTAAAAATTGTTGGAGTATTTCCCGAATTGACAATTGAATTACATTTAGCCGGGATGCCTGCCTAACGCTGCGATCACCGGAAGTCTGTTATTTCATGTGCCGGTTCTTCAGCGTGAGGTAGATATCATCGAGTCGGATGTTTTTATCCGCCATAAGGACCAGTACATGATAGAGCAGGTCCGAGATCTCTTCTTTCAGGAGTTCGGTATTGCCTGTCAGTGCTTCAATGATGACCTCGGTTGCTTCTTCACCTACTTTGCGGGCTATGCGGGGTATGCCTTTTTTGAATAGCGAGCAGGTGTAGGACTTCTCGGAGGGATGTTCTTTGCGGTCGAGTATAATACGCTCAAGCGCTTCAAGAAAATGCGAATAATCCGGATTGCTGTCACCAAAGCAGGTATCGTCGCCGGTATGGCAAACGGGACCGGTCGGAACGGCACGGATCAGCAGTGTGTCGGCATCGCAATCGGTCTGCATGCTGACCAGGTTCAGATAATTGCCCGAGCTCTCGCCTTTGGTCCAGATCATTTTCCGGGAACGGCTGTAAAAAGTAACCTTTCCGCTTTTACAGGTGATCTCATAGGCTTCTTTGTTCATATAGCCAAGCATCAGGACCTTCTCGCTGCGATCGTCCTGTACGATCGCGGGTATTAATCCTTTGCCTTTCTTAAAGTCCAGTTCCATTGTTTTTCCTTTCATACTATCCGCACGGGGATATGATTGTTCGTCAGATATTGTTTCAGTTCGGGAATGCCGATCTCGGAAAAATGAAAAATGCTGGCGGCAAGCGCCGCATCGGCCTTCCCTTTGGTAAAAACATCAATAAAATGTTCGCAAGTACCCGCTCCGCCGGAAGCGATCACCGGTACGGGAACGGCTTCGGAAACGCGGCGGGTTATGTCAATGGCAAATCCGTCCTTTGTTCCGTCGTGGTCCATGGACGTCAGGAGGATCTCCCCCGCTCCGCGATCGACAGCCTCACGCACCCATTCCACCGTTTCGCGTGCCGTCGCGGTGCGGCCTCCGTCAAGATAAACGACAGATACATGGTCTGTTTGCATGCAATCGACTGCAAGAACGATGCATTGACTGCCGAAACGGGCAGCAAGTTTGTTGATCAGTCCGGGATCGCGGACCGCGGCGGAATTGATGCTGATCTTGTCGGCACCCGCATCAAGGAGGCGCGCTACATCATCTTCATTTTTAATGCCGCCGCCAACCGTGAACGGAATATTGATGTTATGCGCGATCTTTTCGACCAGTTCCGCAAAGGTTCTGCGATTTTCGATGGTTGCCGTGATATCGAGAAAGGTCAGTTCATCGGCACCGGCTTCGGCATAACGCCGTCCAAGTTCAACGGGGTCGCCCGCGTGCCGGATATCCACGAAACGGACACCCTTGACGGTCTGACCATCTTTAATGTCCAGGCAGGGTATGATACGTTTTGTCAGCATGTTGCAATATACTCCGTAATTTCTTTAAGGGTTATACGTTCTTCATAGATCGCCTTTCCGACGATCACACCGTCAATGTTCAGGTCATTCAGTCTGCGGATATCGTCCATACAGGCAACGCCTCCGCTGGCGATCAGCCGGATATGCGGAAAACGCTCCTTGATCGCCGCGTAGGTTTTTTCCGAACTGCCGCCCAACATGCCATCCCGGGAAATATCCGTGCTGATAACGGTCCGGATACCGCGTGAAATATAATCATCCAGAAAGGACAGAAGATCCAGGGAACTGGATTCCTGCCATCCTGAAATGGCGATCTTTCCGTACTTGAAATCCGCACCCAAAATGATCTTTTCGGGACCATAATGACGCAGCCACCCCAGAAGTGTCTCCGGTTCCAGTACCGCGATACTGCCCGCGGTAATCTGCCGTACACCGATGGCGAAGGCTTTTTGTATATCCGCGTCGGACTGGATACCGCCTCCGAAATCGACCTCCAGCGCCGTATGCTCACAGATCTGCCTGACCGTTTCCTCATTTACGATATGACCCGTACGCGCGCCGTCAAGGTCCACGCAATGCAGATAGCGTATTCCGGCATCCTCGTAGGATCTGGCCATGCGCAGGGGGTCCGCGTCATAGATCTTTTTTGTGGAGTAGTCGCCTTTGGTAAGGCGCACACAGGCACCTTCAATAATATCAATGGCTGGTATGATGTCGATCATTGGAAGGTATTTCCTTTTCCGGGTGCTTATGGTTTCAAACGCAAAAAATTTTTCAAGATCCGCTCTCCGCAGTTACCGCTTTTTTCGGGATGGAACTGAAGGGCGTAAAAATTCTTCTTCATCAGTCCCGATGCGAAGGGATACGCGTATTCCGTACGGGCACATTGTTCCTTGGAGATAAGGGCGGCAAAACTGTGGACAAAATAAACGTATTCTTCGGGACTGATCCCTTCAAACAGAGGACCTTGCAGCTCATATATCGTATTCCATCCGATGTGCGGTACTTTAAATCCCGGGGGAAAACGTTTTACGTCCGTATCGAAAACACCCAGGCAATCCGTATTTCCTTCTTCGCTGTGACGGCAAAGAAGCTGAAGTCCGAGACAGATACCGAGTACCGGTTGTTGCAAACCCGTGATCACTTCATTCAGTCCGCGCTCCCTTAAATAACGCATTGCGGAGGACGCCTCACCCACTCCGGGAAAGATCACCCTGTCCGCCTCGCGGAGTATGCGCGGATCATCCGTCACAAGGGCATGTATCCCTATCCGTTCGCATGCGATCTGCACGGAACGGATGTTACCGGCATTGTATTTCAGGATCGCGGTACGCACTAGAGGAGTCCTTTCGTACTGGGTAATTCCGATGATGTGATACGACAGGCATCCCTCAATGCACGCGCGAACGCTTTAAATACACCTTCAATAATGTGGTGGTCGTTCTCGCCGGCTGCCTGTATATGCAGATTACAGCGCAGTTCATCGGAAAGAGAACGGAAAAAATGCTTGAACATATCGACCGGTATTCCTCCGACGGAACCATGCTGAAAGGTCACTTCCCATGAAAAATAGGGACGTCCGGAGAGATCCAGAGCAACCTGTGCGAGGGTTTCATCCATTGGAAGAAGGAAACCGTAACGTGAAATGCCCCGCTTATCGCCAAGCGCTTTACGTAATACTTGTCCGAGGACCAGTCCCGTATCTTCAATGCTATGATGTTCATCAACCTGCAGATCGCCTTTTACTGCAATATCACAATCGATGCCGGAATGTTTGGCGAAGAGTTCCAGCATATGATCGAAGAAACCGATACCGGTACTGATGTCCGAAGTTCCCTTGCCGTCGAGGCTGACACTGATACGGACATCCGTTTCCTTTGTCTTGCGATGGAACTCCGCAACGCGTTCGGGGTGAATAAGAAAATCCCGTATTTCTTTCCAGGATCCGGCATTCAATGAAGCATCCGGGTGTTCACCACCGATAAAGATCCCTTTTACATGAAGATTTTTTGCCAGCTGCATATCCGTATCACGGTCCCCGATCACATAGGAGTTTCCGAGATCATGATCGGCATTCATATAAGATGTAAGCATCGCCGTTCCGGGTTTGCGGGTCGGCATATTGTCCTCTTCGTAATGGCGGTCAATGTGTACTGCAGAGAAATGAATACCTTCATTTTTCAGTAGATCCATCATAAAGTTCTGGACCGGCCAGAAACGTTCTTCGGGGAAACCCGCTCCCCCAAGGCCATCCTGATTACTTACCATAACAAGCTCATAATCAGTATGTGATATAATATCTCTTAAAGCGGAGATCACGCCGGGCAGGAAACGTAATTTTTCAAAGGAATCAATTTGTTCGTCTGCGGTTTCGGAAATAATGGTCCCGTCCCTGTCAATGAATAATATCCGTTTCATATTATTTGTCCTCCGGCTGATATTGGGATAAGATCCCTGTAAGTTTTTCGTTCTCTGCGCGGGTACCGACCGTGATCCGCAGGCAACCGCTACAGCGCAGCTGCCGTGAACGGTCGCGGACGATGATTCCCTTATTCGCAAGATAGCGATAGATCGCATCGGCATCATCAAAACGGGCAAGAAAGAAATTGGCCTGACTTGGGAAAACCTCGCGAACAACGGGAATTGCTTCCATCGTGCGCATCAGTTCGTCACGCTGCTGTTTGATCCCGCGGACCATCCGTTCCTTTTCTTCCGGATCCCGAAGTGCTTCCAGTACGATCTCTGCGGTAACATCGTTGATGTTGTACGGATATTTGATCTTGTTCATCAGTGTGATCACCTCCGTATTGGAAAAAGCCATACCCATGCGCACGCCTGCCATACCCCATGCTTTGGAAAAGGTCTGCAGCACAACAAGATTGGGGAAATCATCGATCCGGCATATCCAGGATGGCGTATCGGAAAAATCGATATAGGCTTCGTCGACCACGACAATACTGTTCGTGTTCGATAATATCTTCTCTATATCTTCCGCGGGAATAATGTTCGCAGTGGGATTATTGGGCGAACAGATGAAGATGATCTTTGGCTGTTCTTTTTGCGCTGTTTTTATCACCGCAGACGTGTCCGCCGAAAAATCCTCCTGCAACGGTACGTCAAGCACACGCAGGTCGTTTATTTCCGCACAGACCCTGTACATACCATACGTGGGTGAAAATATCATGACAGCGTCTTTACGCGGTTCACAGAAAACCCGCATGATCAGATCGATCGCTTCGTCACTGCCGTTCCCGAGGAATATCTTTTCCGCTACGGAGATGTTTTTGTGGTCCGCAATGGCCCGTCGGAGTTTCTTCTGCAGGGGATCCGGATAGCGGTTCAGCGAACGGCCCGATGGCGAACCGATGGTATTTTCGTTCGCATCGAGGAATATCTCGGCTTTGCCGCTGAATTCATCGCGCGCCGATGCGTATTTTTCCATTTTCAGGATGTTCGGACGTACAAGTTCCTTGATCGAAATGCTCATCATGTTTTCATTTCCGTTCTTTAATATGTTCCAGACGCAGCCTTACAGCTTGTTTGTGCGCCTCAAGCTCTTCTTCCTCCGCCATACGTTCGATGGACGGTCCGATCTTCAACAGTCCCTTCTCATCGATCTGCTGAAAGGTCAGCATTTTAACATAGCTGTCCAGCGACACGCCACTGTAGTTCCGTGCGAACCCGTTGGTCGGCAGGGTGTGGTTCGTACCGGAAGCGTAATCTCCCGCAGATTCGGGTGTATAAGGACCAATAAATACCGATCCCGCATTCATGATTTTTTCAGTAAGTGCTTCCGCCGCTTCTGTGTGAAGGATAAGATGTTCCGGCGCATATATGTTCGAAAAGGCCAAACAGGCTTCGATATCCTCTAAAAGGATCATACTGCTGTGTTCGAGCGCTTTCGCGGCGGTTTCGGCACGGGGCAGTCTGCCGATCTGCCGCTGTAATTCCATTTCGGTCTCCCGGATGATCTCCGGATCGCAGGTAAGCAGAACGGCCTGACTGTCCGCACCGTGTTCGGCCTGCGATAAGAGGTCCGCGGCAACGAATACGGGGTTGGCAGATGCATCTGCAATGACCAGGACCTCTGAGGGTCCTGCCGGCATATCGATGGCAACATGCTCCGTGGATACCAATTGTTTTGCTGCAGTCACATACTGGTTCCCGGGTCCAAGTATCTTATGGACCGCAGGTACGGATTCGGTGCCGTAAGCCATCGCCGCGACAGCCTGTGCGCCGCCGACCTTACAGAGGATTTTCAGACCGATCTCACGTGCCGCCCAGCAGATCAGCGGATGCAGTGTACCATCCTTACGGGGCGGAGAACATAGTACGATCTCGGAACACCCGGCAAGCACAGCGGGGATCCCGAGCATCAGTACGGATGAGAACAGAGGTGCCGTTCCGCCCGGGATATAAATACCGACCTTTTCGATCGGACGCGCTTCCCGCCAGCATGTCACACCCGGAAATGTCTCGATCTTCTCGGGAGTGCGAACCTGGGCCGCATGAAAGGTTCTGATCGTTGAGATGGCAAGCCGGATATCGGATTTCAGCGATTCCGATACCCGTTTATCGGATGCCGCGATCTCTTCTTCGGAAACACGGAGGGATTCCGGTCGAACGCCGTCATAAGTTTTGGAAAAGCGGTATAGGGCGGCGTCACCTTCCTGTTTTACCGCATCCATGATGGTTTGCACTTTAGCAAAAAGCTCCGCCCGCTCCATGGCCGGCCGCCGGCATAAGGCATCCCATTCCTGCTGTTGGGGATATCTGGCGATGATCATATTATCCTCATAAAACCATTTTTTCAATATCGGTTACAAGTAAACTTTCCGCACCCAACGATTTCAATTGTTCGATGATCTCCCAGAACATATCCTCCTTGATCACCGAGTGCACCGAACTCCAACCCGGTTCACCCAATGGCATAATGGTCGGACTTTTCATCCCGGGCAGAATAGCGCAGACCACATCCAGTTTTTCGTTCGGAACGTTCAGCAGTATATATTTGTAATCCTTTGCCGTATTGACCGACTGGATGCGGAAACACAGTTTGTCCAGTAGCGCGAGTTTATCTCCGGGGAGATCTTTATTCTTATATATACCCGCCTCGGAATGCAGGATAACTTCAACTTCCTTCAATCCGTTACTGATAAGTGTGCTGCCTGTACTCACGATATCAAAGATCGCATCTGCCATATCGATACCCGGAGCGATCTCGACCGATCCCGATATTTTATGAATATCCGCTTTGATGCCGTTTTTGTCGAGATAATCCTTAAGGGTTATATCGTAGGAAGTCGCGATGCGTTTTCCTTCCAGATCCCTAATACCCGAATAATCGATATGTTTTGGTACCGCAATGGACATGCGGCACTTACCGAAACCCAGCGGAAGTACCTTTCTGATATCGGCTTTGGTCTCCAGCACAACATTCTCCCCCACAATACCGATATCGGCAATGCCGTCCTCCACGCACCGTGGTATATCATCATCACGTAAAAAAAGAAGTTCTACCGGAAAATTAACGGATTTTGTTTTCAGTTTCTCGGTCCCGTTCCACATTAAATGGATGCCGCAATGTTCGAGCAGCTGAAGACTCTTATCCGCCAATCTGCCTTTTTTCTGGATCGCTAGTGTTAACATTCTGTTTCCTTTAATTTTCCTGAATTATAAAAAAACCGATTCCTTTAGGGAATCGGGAGATATCTTTCTGTGAAGGACATACAAACCCGGCTCCCTATGGAGCGCTGTAATGATGATGTACGGTGTGTATGTTCTGTTTCATATCTGTTTTTCACTTTTACTTGGAGAATTTATAACAGCAGATGAAAGAAGTCAATTTTTTTATTTATTAAAAATCATACTCCCGCCGGGTCAAAACATCAGAAAATATACAATCCCAGGGACAGACGGACCAAATTGCCAAAAGTGTCGTCCGAAAAGGAAATATCCCCGCTAAAGATATCTGTGATCCCGTGGACATATCGCAGATCCGCGTCAACAAGATCGAATATTTTAACACCGACGCTGAACGCGAGTCCCAGCCGGTCCGGACTGAAATTATTGAAATCGATCTGAATATTTTCCAGGTCCGCCCAATTGATGGGCATTCCCACGTTGATGCCCGCTGCGATATACGGTTTGATCACCTGAAGATCCAGATGGAAACGTGCCATCAGGGCTGCATTCAGATAATCGGTACGGAACTGTATCCTTTTCACCACTTCAAAAAAATCTTCTCCGTCAACCAGTTCCTGCAGTTCAAAACCCTGCATGGACATCATGGCCTCAAGATGTAAGCTGAAAAACCCGATACCGAACCCTGTGAAAATGCCGCCGACATAACTGTTGATGCTGCCGAGGTCTGCGAACTGGTCAAAATAGGGTTGAAAATCAATACTTTCCTGTTCGATATAGCTATAGTTCGCCCCCAACTTAATGCCCAGATCGAAACCTGCAAATGCCGTAGACGCAATCAATAAACACATAAATGCAATATTCATCTTTTTCATGACCCTGCTCCGCTTTTTGTTTATTTTATAAAAATTACAGCGTATTTTTTCTTGCAGCAAGATATATTTTATAAAATAATAAACATTATAAACGAATAATTAGATTTACTGCGAAGAAGAAAACACGAAAAAAAGGGACAATAAAAAAACCCGCGTGCGCGGGTTTTTTATTGTTCTTGTCTTCCTTTAGAAGATATACAAACCGAGTGAGAGCCGGATCAGGTTGGCGAACCTGGCATCTTCTTCATCGGTCTCAGCAGTATAGATATCCGTTAAGCCCTTGACCCATCGAAGATCTACGTCGACCATATTGAATACTTTAACGCCGCCGCCGAATGCAAAACCGATTTTATTCAGGTTAAAATCTTCAATATTAATAAGATCGGGATCAAACTCCGTGTCAAGCGGAATACCGATATTAATACCTGCGCAAAGATAAGGCTGAACCAATGGCAAATTAAAATTATAGCGTGCTAAAAGCGCAGCATTCAGGTAATTTGTCATAATGGTCGTGTTCTCAATCGCATCTGCCGGATCGCCGTCAATGATATCTTCAAGATAGAAACCTTCCACCGAAAACAAACCTTCGGCCTGAATACCAAATGAACCGAAATTGATCCCCGCAAAAATACCGCCTACAAATCCCGTGATGTTGTTCAGGTCACTGAACTCATCAATGTACTCCTGAAAGTCAAATTGTTCACTCTGAATGTATGAATAGTTTGCACCCAACTTGATTCCCAGATCAAACTGCGCAAATGCAAGCGATGCAAACAATACACACATCAAGACAAGCAATAATTTTTTCATTCCTTTTACTCCTTTTAGTGATTATTTTTTGTTATTCTTCTCCAGCATGATTAACAAATTTAATGAATGGACATTCCATCACCAAGATTTTTTTTATCGTTTCGAAATATAATATTAAAATAATTTTTTATTTGACCGGGAAACAATAAATCATAAAAAAGCTTCCAAATATAAAAAACATGGATATATTACGTGTTTTGCTGTGCCGGATCAATGTCAGGAGAATGCATGCAATCAATACGCGCGCTGATCGAGAGAACCAAGGAGGCATCCCGCTTGCTTTCCGCCGTTGATATAAATGAAAGAAACGGGATTATCAGCGATATGCTGGATGAACTTGATGCCAATAAGGAAATTATTGCTCGCCTGAATAAACAGGACATGCTTAGCGGTCAGGCGATGCGCCTCTCCGATGAAATGATCCGTGAACTGATGATGGATGTGCAACGCTTAGATTCAACCATTGAAAAGCTGCGCAAGATATTTAAAAAGGATGAAATGCCGTGTTCCATCACCTATGCGGCAGCGGATCTGAAAAAAAAGAGGCCCGCCGATGCCGTGCAGGTATTCGCCCTGGTTTACGAATCGAGACCTTATCTCACCGCTGAAGCGGCTGTTATGTGTTTTATGTCCGGTCGTGCCGTCATATTGCGTGGCGGTAAGGAAGCGTTTCATACCAACACAGCGATCGCATCCATTCTTTGCGATGTTCTGGAGAAACATGGTTTACCCAGAGACCTGATCAAGCTTATTCCCACTTCCGACCGGGTCATGACCGCCGAATTGGTACAAGCCGATGATCTGGTTGACCTCGTCATCCCCTGCGGCAGTGAGTGGCTGATCCAATATGTACAAAACAACAGCAAGATACCTGTCATAACCAATTACAAAGAGATCTTCGGTCTATAAGAACCTGTCCCTACGGTCTGCGCATACTCCTGCATGTATTTCCTTCTTTCTGATATGATAATTATATTGTATATTTTACGGTAATTTCGATGTTCATCTCCCGAATACAGACAAACATGAAACAGGTTTAAGAAATGAAAACATACTTACATCAGGATAAAACGGTATCCAAAGCGAGCGCTTTCAGTAAGGTGCTGAATGAGACCGAATTCACCTCCGTGCTGGATCCGGACGGCATTCGTGATTATCATGCCAGGATCGATATGTACTTCGGAGGCGAACCGATCGGCAGCATAAATGTTTATTACAGTCCGAATAAGGACAGCTACAAGATGACCGCGCAATCCGTTAATGATCCGCGTCACCGCGAAAAGATAATGGATTACTGGCAGATGTTCATTGAAGACGGTTCTCTGAATTGTAAAAAAGATCATATTTGTGCTTATGTGGACGGCTCTTTTCTCGGGGGGAACACCGGTTACGGTGCCGTTATTATAAAGAACAATACGATCCTGCATGAAATAAGCGGTAAGGTGGATGAAAAATATAACAGGCATCATCAGATCGGCGGTGAATTAAAGGCCGTACTTGAAACCATACAATGGTGCAAAAAGAACCAACTCAACGATATTCATATTTATTATGACTATAACGGCATCGCGATGTGGGCTACCGGAAAATGGAAAGCGAAAAATCCATTGACGGCCCTGTATCAGGAATATATGCTCAAACAGGATCTGCGGATCTATTTCCATAAAGTTCCCGCACATTCCGGGAACCGCTGGAATGAATATGCCGATGCGCTGGCGAAAAAAGGGAGCATGCAGACGTGAAAGTACATTCCTCTTTTGAACCCTCGGGTGATCAGTCAGAAGCGATCCGCTCGCTGGTGGAAGGTATACGCAACGGCGACAGATTTCAGACACTCCTGGGAATAACCGGAAGCGGTAAGACCTATACTATGGCAAAAGTGATCGAGGCAGTACAAAAACCCACTCTGATCATCTCGCATAATAAGACCCTTGCGGCGCAGCTCTACGGCGAGTTCAAAACATTTTTTCCCGATAATGCCGTGGAGTATTTTATATCCTATTACGATTATTATCAACCGGAAGCATATATTGCGACCACCGACACCTATATTGAAAAAGATTCCGATATCAATGATGAGATCGAAAAGTTGCGTCTGAAGGCTACCTCTTCCCTGCTTGCCCGTCGCGACGTGATCGTGATCGCATCCGTATCCTGCATATTCGGACTCGGTTCGCCGAAAGATTACGAAAAACAGATCATTGTTCTGCGAAAAGGTGACCATATCCGCCGGAAAGAACTTTTTTCCCGACTTGTATATATCCATTACAGCCGCAACGATATCAGTTTTTCACGATCTACCTTCCGTGTACGCGGAGAAAATATCGAGATTTATCTCGCATACGCTAATGAAGCCCTGCGGCTTGAATTCTGGGGCGACGAGATCGAAAAGATCAGCATGATCGAACCTCTAAGCGGTAATGTTCTAAAAGAACTTGAATTTGCCGTTATCTATCCCGCGCGCCACTTTATTACGGATGAAGATAAAATGAAGATCGCGATCAGTCAGATCCGCGAAGAACTTACCGTACGTCTCAACGAACTGAGACAAAACGGAAAACTACTTGAAGCTCAGCGACTTGAACAGCGTACAAATTATGACCTTGAAATGATCCAGGAACTGGGCTACTGTTCCGGTATCGAGAATTACAGCCGGCATCTGACTTTGCGTAAGCCCGGTGAACGTCCCTTCACACTGATCGATTTTTTCCCCAAGGACTATTTGACGATCATTGATGAGTCGCACGCTACCATACCCCAGATCCATGCCATGTACAACGGAGACCGCTCCCGCAAGGGGGTCCTTGTGGAATACGGTTTCCGCCTTCCGAGCGCATTCGATAACCGTCCCCTGACCTTTCAGGAATTCGAGGCATCGCTGAATCAGACGGTATTCGTTTCCGCTACCCCTTCCAACTATGAGGTCGAACGTTCCGGAGGGATCGTGGTTGAACAGATCATCCGCCCCACCGGCTTGCTTGATCCCCGTATTGAGGTGCGTCCGACCACGGGGCAGATCGACGATCTGATCCACGAGATACGCCGGCGGGTCGAAAAAAAGGAACGCGTTCTTGTCACAACCTTGACCAAGCGTGAGTCCGAAGATCTGACAAATTATCTTAAAAATATCAATATCCGCGTGCGATATCTGCATTCCGAGATCGATGCGCTTGAACGTGTTTCCATTCTGAGGGATCTTCGTACGGGAGTTTTTGATGTGCTGGTCGGGGTTAACCTGCTGCGTGAAGGTTTGGACCTGCCGGAGGTCTCGCTGGTTGCAATCCTCGGAGCGGACAAACAGGGATTTCTGCGTTCCGAACGCTCGCTCTTCCAGATCGCCGGGCGCGCTTCAAGGAATCAGGAAGGGACCGTTATTTTCTATGCCGATAAAATGAGCGATGCCATGCGGCAAGTCATTCAGGAAACGAACCGGCGACGAGAGATGCAGATCGCACATAACGAAAAACACGGTATTATTCCCAGAACGATCTATAAAAGCGAGTCAGAGATCAAAAACATCACCTCGATCGCTGATATGTTCACGGATTATCGTGCCGGACGCGAAAAGTCTGAGGGCAATAAGCAGCTCTCAAAATTCGAAGCGCTGGATATGATCGAACAGCTCACCATTCAAATGCAGAAGGCCGCCGAAGCGCTCGAATTTGAAAAAGCTGCTTCTCTCCGCGATGAGATACTCGCGATCAGAAAAAATAAATCATGATTTTTTAAACCATTTTATTGCATTTGAATAATCTTTTTAATAGCTTTTAACCTGTTGTTGATTAAAACACGTTCGAAATTAGGAGATAATAATGAAAAAATTTTTTATGTCACTTCTGTGGGTCCTTTTGTTCGCCGCACTCGGTGCGATGTATATTTATCAGACCAGTTTTGATAAGCGTTTAATAAATATGAACGATCGGGCAAAAGAGATCGAAGACAAATACCAGGTCTTTACGGATGATCAGCATGATTTTGATGTCCGTCTTATCGGTCAGAGAAAACATATCAACCAGAACAGTCAGCGTTTCTTTGATCTTCAGGATGAATTGAAACGGGTTCGCGATCAGCACTCCAGTGATATGTTTTACGTCAATACCCGCATTGACTCCCTTGCAAGTATCGTCAATGCCAATCAGATCACCTTACGTAATCGCATCAATGATGTGGACAGCAAGGTCAACAGCCTCCGTCTGACAGTGACCCAGAACAATGTCCGCGCTACCCAGCAGTTGCAGGATATCATGGGCGAGATCGAAAAATTACAGGCACAGATCACACATCTTGATACAACAACACAGAAATTACGCAGAAGATGATCCTGCCCGTATGAAAATACCAAACAAATTCAAACCGTCCTTAAACAGGGCGGTTTTTTTATTGACGGGATAAAATTCATATACCCGACCCTAACTTGTAATTGCATTTAAGCCTATAAACATGTAATTTATTCAGCAGAACATATAACAAACGATAAAGAGGATAACGGTATGGCCGGACACAGCAAATGGGCAAATATAAAGCACAGAAAAGCGGCACAGGATTCCAAACGTGCAAAGATCTGGACGAAAATATTAAAAGAGGTGACCATCTCTGCGAGGGCCGGTGGTGGCGACACGGGTGCGAATCCCCGTCTCCGCACGGCAGTGATCGCCGCGCGGGATGCCAATATTCCGAATGATACCGTTGTCCGGGCGATCAAAAAAGGTACCGGCGAACTGGAAGGCGTAAATTATGAAGAGATCGTTTACGAGGGATACGGACCTTTCGGCATTGCTCTGATGCTGGAAGTTCTAACGGATAACAAACAGCGTACCGTTGCCGAGATCCGTCATTTATTGTCCAAATACGGCGGTAATCTTGGGGAAACCGGTTCCGTATCCTGGAATTTTACACGCAAGGGCAACATTTTCATTTCAGCGGAGGGGGTTGATGAGGACGAACTGATGATGGCAGCCCTGGAGGCGGGTGCGGCAGATGTATCCCTGGACGGTGACACGTATACCATTCTGACCGAACCATCCGCATTCAATGATGTTCATGAGACATTAAAGGACACGTATCATATCGAACACGCGGCGATCGAACAAATACCCGGAACGACCGTTGCCATCGATAATGTGGAGGACGCTGCAAAATTCATGAAGCTATACGATATCCTGGACGACCATGACGATATTCAGAAAGTATGGGACAATTCCGATATTCCGGAAGCACTCATGGAAGAACTTAACACATGATCATTTTAGGTATAGATCCCGGGCTGAATACCAGTGGTTACGGTATCATCCGTTATGAAAAGAGCTGTATCCGCTATGTTGCCGCCGGTACGATCGCAACGGCAAAGGCCGGGCATTTTCCGGGAAAGCTCGAGATACTTTTCAATACCTGCTGCGAGATCATTGATGATCATAAGCCCGATGTTTATGCCATTGAAGAAACATATTCCAATGTCAATCCGCGGACCTCGTTAAAACTCGGACACGCCCGCGGTGTTTTAATGCTGGCCGCGCAGACGAAAGGATGTCCCGTTTACGAATATCCCGCGGCAAGCGTTAAAAAGGCCCTGACCGGAACCGGAAGCGCATCAAAGGAGCAGGTTAAGTATATGGTCCTTAAAATACTGAATCTGCAGGAGCTGCCCGGAAAAATGGATGTCAGCGATGCACTGGCCGTTGCGATCACGCATTACCATCAAATACGTTACAATCTTCTGAAAAGTTGAGGTGTTCCCATGATCCATATCATTCACGGTCGTATCCTTGAAAAACATCCGAATGCCGTTGTTATCGACACCGGGAGCGTCGGTCTGGAATGTCTTATCACACTCCATACCTTTGACAAACTGCCGCCACAGGGCTCCGAATGCCGGCTTTTAACGTATTTGCATGTTCGGGAGGATGCTCTGCAACTATACGCGTTCACAGAAGATAAAGAACGAAGAATGTTCCACAAACTGATATCTCTCTCGGGGATCGGACCCAAACAAGCTATGAATATTTTATCCGGGATTCGTTATGACCGACTGATGGAACATATCCTCAACGGTGATGTAACGGCAGTTAAACAGGCACCTGGGATCGGCGAGAAAACCGCACGGCGGATCATACTTGAACTGAAAGATACGATGAGCGACGATGAAGTATCGGCGATCAGCGGTATTCCGGCAGGCTCCCCCCTCTCGCTGCAGATCAACGATGCGGTACTCGCATTGGAATCATTGGGATATAAAAAAGCCCAGATACAAACCTTTTTAGCAAAGCATATCAAGCATCAGGAAACACTGAGCACCGAAGAGATCATCAAGCGTTTCCTCCTGCACCAGAATAAAGCGTAAGGGGGTTTTCCATGTTGAAGGAATTACTGTTAAAGAACCGCAGTTACCGGCGTTTTGCAGCGGATCCCGTATTGACTGAGGCCGATATGATCGACCTGGTCGAAGCGGCGCGGCTTTCACCATCCGCCAGGAATGAACAGGCGGTCCGGTTTATCCCGGTCCGTTCAAAAGAAGCCTGTCGGATCCTTTTTCCTTTTTGCGCCTGGGCCGGATATCTCAGAGACTGGGAGGGTCCCGCGGAAAAAGAGCGGCCCACTTCCTATTTGATCGTCCTTGCAGATACGCACATAAACGATGCATGTGATACCGATATCGGCATCATGTCGCAAAGCATCCTGCTCAGCGCGGTCGAAAAAGGTTTCGGCGGCTGCATATTAGGCTCCATCGATCGCAAAGCCATACGCAAGGCCTTTTCGATCGAAGAACGTTATATCATTCGCTACGTGATCGCATTGGGCACACCCGCCGAAAAGGTCGTGATAGAAGATATAAAGGATGATGATATATATTATTACCGGGACGACAGTGACGTACACCATGTCCCCAAACGCAGGGTTAATGAGTTGATCATTCGGGAATTATGATCGGATATTGTTCTTTTATATAATATTTTTAGCATATAATGAAAGCTTGTTGGTAATATTGAATTTTCTTCGTATAATTGTCGTTCGTTGATCAACTAACATATAACTAAAGGGTAAAGTATGCACAAAAAGCTTTTTATTCCGGGTCCCGTTGATGTTCGACAGGACATTCTCGATGCCTTTGCGACCCCTATGATCGGTCACAGAACAAAGGACATCTCTGCATTGCAGGAAAGTATCTCTCTTAAGCTGCAAAAATTGTTTTACACCGAGAATACCATCCTCTTGTCCACTTCATCCGGCACCGGACTTATGGAAGGTGCCGTTCGCTGTTTCACCGCAAAACGTGCCGTCGTATTTGCTGTCGGCGCATTCGGCAATCGCTGGGCGCAGCTTGCCGAAGGGAACGGTGTTCCGGTAGATAAAGTGGAAGTTGAATGGGGCACCCCTACCCTTCCCGAGATCGTAGATGAATATCTCGCCACCGGAAAATACGATGTTTTTACCATCACACATAATGAGACTTCCACGGGTGTTATGAATCCCCTTGAAGCCATTTCCGAAGTAAGAAAAAAATACCCCGATGTGTTCTGGCTGGTCGATGCCGTTTCATCGATGGGCGGCGTAAAGATCGAAGTCGATAAACTCGGAATTGATGTTTGTATCACATCCACGCAGAAATGTCTTGGACTGCCTCCCGGCATGTCCTGCGCATCCGTAACGGATCGTGCGATCGCGTATGCGGAAAATGTCAAGAACCGGGGCTGCTACTTTGATTATGTCGAATTGTATAAATTCGTGAAGAACAAACCCTATCAGTATCCCTCAACACCCAGCATCCCGCATATGTACGGACTGGATAAGCAGCTTGACAATATCCTGAATACCGAAGGACTCGAAAAGCGTTTTGCCCGTCACGCGGCGATGGCAAAGACGGTTCAGGCATGGGCAGTGGAAAACGGTTTCGAACTGCTTGCCGCTGAAGGATACCGCTCCAATACGGTCACAACGATCAAAAACACCAAGGGTATCTCTATTGCCGACCTGAACAAACGCCTGGGTGCCAAAGGTTATTCAATTTCCAATGGTTACGGCAGTTTAAAAGAGAAAACATTCCGTATCGCACATATGGCGGACCGTCAACCCGAGGAACTGCAGGCCTTACTGGATATTTTAACTGAAGAAGTTAAGGTATAGAAAACACATTCAATTAAAAAAGCCCTTTTCGTAAGGGCTTTTTTTATAACTTGATCTTTTCACCGCAATCCGAGATGATTTGCCCGCTGAGAGAAAAAGCTTTAAGCGGTAACCGGATCAGTGTATTTGCAGTGACATTTTCCGGCATATTCCCAAAAAGGATCAGGGTGTCGGTATGTAATTCTTTCTTTAAAGGAATGGCATACTTGCGTATAGCTTGAACATTCAGGTAATCGGAATTGACCCATATCCGCGCATTCGGGAGCGTTGCGACGACCCTCCCTATCGTTTCCTTTATCTTTACCGGACATGATTCGCGATTATAAATAAAAACGATCTTCCCTTTGTTTTCCGTGATCGCGGGATCATCAGCAGATGAGCAGATCACATCGGCAAAGCGTCTGAAATGATCGGCCGGTGGATCCAGGAGTATCAGTTTGCTTCCTCTGCGTAATTGTGAAAGACGAACGCGGGCCTTGAGCATCTGGTTCACCGGACCTGCGATCGCGATCATATCTGCCCTTGCAATATCCTTCATATCGGCAATGCGTTCACTGTTCCCATCAAAGACATCGGGGGCAAATTCGGTACACACAGCAGGAATGCCCTCCGAACGCGCAAAATCCAATGCTTCCTCGATCATTTCATCGCTCATTTTAGGTGATATTAAAAGGCTTGTCCCGGGCGGTACGGGTCCGATCTCTTTCAATGAATCCGCATGATATTGCAGACGATCCTCCTGCCATGCAAAACGTCCTTTATAGCAAAGTTCATCACCGTTGTAATGGTTTTCTTTCAAAGGATCGACCCGCAGCACCCTGCTCCCCGCATATGTTACGGTGATCCTGCAAGCCGCACCGCATTCGGTACAATAGGTATTGCGTGTTTCCCGGTAGTCCGGATTAAGTTTATACTCTTTCGTCTTTGGCAATAGAGCACCCGTAGGACATACTTCAATGCATTTACCGCAGCTGGTGCATTCGGTTGCTTCCAGTTTCTCACCGAATTCTGGACCTACCAATGTGGTAAAGCCGCGATAAATATATCCCAGAACCGCCGGACCCTGGATCTCACTGCAAGCGCGGATACAACGGCCGCATTTGATACATTTATTCGGGTCACGGACGATATACGGATGACTGCTATCCATTGGATGATCGGTGTACATGCCCGCATAATTATCCTGATCGATCCGGTATTCGGTAGCATATTCACGCAGCAGACAACTTGTATTGACCCTGCAGCCGCATTCCAGGCAGCGTTCGGCTTCCTCGGCAGCCTTGTCGCGCGGAAACATCTTTTCCACTTCATCCGATGATCTTATTCTTGTTGTAACATCCAGTTCGTTTGCTTTTAATCGATCTTTTTGCGTTATATGTGAAAATTCGCTGCGGTCCATTTCACGGATCTTATCCGATTTCCTGGAATTGAAAAGCGGTCTGGTCTCCATGATCTCGCCGCGCAGAAAACGGTCGATGGACATTGCCGCGATCTTTCCGTCCGCAACCGCTTCAATGGCCGTGGCCGGCCCCAGCCGGAAATCGCCGCCGGCAAATATATTTCCGTTCCAGTGCATGGTTGCAATATCGGAACCCGCCGTATTCCAGTCCGTTAACTTCAGTCCCTTCTTCAGATTGGCCGTTTCGCCAACATGCCAGCTGACATCGGTTTTCTGGGATACCGCCGCGATAAGCGAGTCATATTGTTCCGTGTAGGTTTCTCCGGTCGGTTCCGGCCGCCGGCGTCCGCTTTGATCCGGTTCTCCCAGTTTCATCTTTTCTATCAGAATGTGCCTTATTCTGCCATTCTCCCCCAGCGCTTCCAGCGGATTGGTCAGAAATTCAAAACGTATCCCTTCTTTTTCGGCCGCTTCGATCTCATACTCTTCCGCGGGCATTTCATCGCGGGTGCGGCGATACAGGATGGTCACATCGGAACCCTGACGAAGAGCGGACCTGGCACAATCGATGGCCGTATCACCCCCGCCCACGACGGCGACTTTTTTCCCGGTATCGGGTGCCTGTCCCTTTGCCACCGCACGCAGATAATCAACACCCAGAAAATATCCCTGCAGATCGGACCCTTCGATCCTTAAGGGAACGGCAAGTTGGGCGCCGATCCCGACGAACACCGCGTCATATTTATCAGAGAGGTCAGATAGCAGGATATCCTTTCCAAGCCGCTTGTTATAATGGATGCGCATTCCGTTCTTGCACATGATCTCTATCTCACGATCCAGCACCTTCTTGGGCAAACGGTATTCGGGAATACCGTAACGCAGCCAGCCGCCGGCTTTTTCTTCCCCTTCGAAAATATCCACGTCATAGCCCTCGGTACTCAGGTAGTATCCGCAGGTCAAACCGGCCGGTCCCGCTCCGACCACCGCTACCTTTTTGCCTTTTTCGGGCTTTTTATCGTGAATGTAATGCCAGTCCGTCTCCAGTTCCAGATCACCCGCGCAGCGCTTAAGCTGTCGGATCGCTATGGGTTCTTCGACCAGGGTCCGCCGGCATTCTTTCTCGCAAAAAGCGGGACAAATACGGCCGACCGACATTGGCAGCGGGAGATTCCTTTTTATGACCTCAACGGCTTCCTTATACTGTTTATTGGCTATCAGGGATACATAGGTCTGAATATCGACATGGTCGGGGCAGGCGATCTTACAGGGTGCGTCGCAGTCGGCATAATGATCGGACAGAAGTAATTCCAGAGCCGTCTTTCTGGCAAGATGCACTTCGGGGGAATCCGTGATGACCGACATTCCGTCCCTGACCTTCGTACCGCAGGATGTAACGAATCCCGCGATGCCTTCCACTTTTACCGCACAGACCCAGCAGGAACCGAACGCCTCGAGGTCCGGTTCGTGACAAAGGGTCGGTATGGATATCCCCTGCTCATTTGCCACCTGAAGGATCGTCTGACCTTCTTTACAACTTACTTTCTTATGATTTAATACTATGTGCATTATGTTTCCGTTTTCCGGTAATCATGTTCGCATGACCGCATTGAAATTACAGACCGCATAACAGGCACCGCAGGATATACATGTATCCTGATCGATGCGATGCGTTTTTTTCTTTTCGCCGCTGATCGCCTTTACCGGGCAGGCGCGGGCGCACAAGGTACAGCCCGTGCAGGCTGCAGGATCGATCTCAAAATGTACCAGCGCTTTACAAACTCCTGCCGGACAGCGTTTTTCATTGATATGCGCCAGATACTCATCCTTAAAATATCGCAAAGTGGTCAGCACGGGATTCGGCGCCGTTTTCCCGAGTCCGCATAAGGAACTTCCAATGATCTGTTCGGACAGCTGCTCAAGTTTTTCAATATCTTCCGGTACACCCCTGCCTTCCTGGATACGCTCAAGGATCTCAAGCATACGCTTGGTACCGATGCGGCAGAAAGTGCATTTTCCGCAGGATTCGTTTTGCGTGAAACGCAGGAAAAAAGCGGCAATATTTACCATGCACGTGCTGTCGTCCATCACCACCATGCCGCCGGAACCCATGATCGCTCCCGTTTGAACAATGGAATCGTAATCCACGGGTGTATCCAGAAGTTCCGCCGGTATGCATCCTCCCGAAGGACCACCGAGTTGGACCGCCTTAACCTTCCGGCCGTCTTTTATTCCACCGCCGATATCCTCAATGATCGTGCGCAGAGTCGTTCCCATAGGGACTTCTACCAGACCGGTATGTTTGACCTTACCTGCCAGTGCAAAGACCTTGGTCCCTTTACTTTTTTCCGTTCCGTAAGCGGCATAAGCGGAAGCTCCGTTCAGAATGATCCATGGTATGGAAGCAAGTGTTTCCACATTGTTAATATTTGTGGGTTTTCCCCAGAGTCCCGACTCCGCCGGATAAGGCGGCCGGATACGCGGCATCCCGCGTTTACCTTCGATGGAAGCGATCAGTGCGGTCTCTTCTCCGCAAACGAAGGCTCCGGCTCCTTCTTTCAGGTGGATATGGAATGAAAAACCGCTGTTAAAGATATTATAGCCGAGAAAGCCCCTCGCCTCCGCTTCCGCGATCGCGAATTTCAGTCGTTTGACAGCAAGCGGATATTCCGCGCGGCAATATACATAGCCTTCGTCCGCACCGATGGCATATGCTCCGATGGCCATACCTTCCAGAACGGAATGCGGATCGCTTTCAAGAATGTTACGGTCCATAAACGCCCCGGGATCGCCCTCATCCGCATTACAGATGAAATATTTTTTATCGCTTTTTGCTTTTCGGGCGAACTCCCATTTCAGTCCGGTCGGAAACCCCGCGCCTCCGCGTCCCCGCAGTCCGGAGGCCTTGATCGTATCGATCACTTTTTCCGGAGTAAATTGTGTGCATACCGTTTGCAGTGCAGTATAACCTTGTTTTTCAAGATAATCCCCTATACGGTCGGGGTCGATCCGGCCCGAATTCCGGGTTGCAATACGCAGCTGTCCGGCGACATCCCGGTTCGCCGGCGCTTCCCGGATATCGGACAGAACGAGTTTTCTGTCAGGAAGCGTATCCGATATAAAATGCGGAATATCATTTGAACTTAAATAGCCGTACACGCGACTTCCGCCCTGTTCATCAATGACCTCTGCCATAGGCTCTGCATAGCACAGACCCAGACAAGCTGTCTTTTCTAATCTGATGGATGACGGGAGGGCTTCTTTTAATAGATTGTATATTTCATCTGCCCCGGCCGCGAGGCCGCAACTTGCCAAACCCACTTTTATGGTTCGTATTGCCATTATTTGTATTTATCCAATATGCCGGGTAATTTTGCGACCGATACCTTGCCGTAGGTCGTATCATCGATCATAATGACCGGTGCCAGACTGCAGCACCCCAGACAAGCGACTTCCAGAAGCGTGAAACGGCCGTCGTCCGTGGTACTCTCGCCTTCTTTAAGACCCAGGTGCGAGCAAATGGCGGATATAATGATATCCGCTCCCGAAACGTGACACGCCGTACCTTTGCAAGTTCGTATAATATGTCTGCCCTGCGGTTTCAAACGGAACATGGAATAAAAGGTCGCCACACCGTACAATTCAGCGACGGGAATCCCCGTCTTTTCGGAAAGATACCGGATCATATCTTCGGAAATATATCCCTCAAGTACCTGAATATCCTGCAACAGAGGGATCGTGATCCCTTTCTTACCTTCGTACCTTGCAATGATGTTGTCCACTTTATCTTTCATGGGCCTAAATGTATCAATTCATACAAATATTTCAAATACTTATTCTGCCGGCAACAATATTTTACCCTCATGGCGGAATTATCGTGTTCGCCTGTTGCTTATCCCGCACATTTTAATTAAAATTACACATGATACATTTAAACGACATCTATTTCTTTTCCATCCTCCGGAAGATCCCGTATGAAAATATCAGCAAGATATTGCGCCTGGATCTGGATCCGCATGTGCGTCCCCGCGACAGCAAGACCGTCCTCTCGGAGCATCAGCAATTCCATTTCGGAGGCACCTGCTTTTCGCTGGTCAATCTTGTCATCAGATCACTGGCCATAGAAGGCATTAAAGCCTACGCCGTTAAGGGTGAGATACAGCGCAAAAGCTTCCCGCATTTCTTTGCGGTCGCCGAGTTGGAGGATAAGCAATACCTCATCGATCCGGGTTATCTTATCAATACCCCCCTTGAGATATCAGCTCATAACGAGACACGACAGCAGAACGGTATCATTGACTTTATCGTAAGTCCCGACGGGAACGGATATCAGCTTAAAACTGCAACGAACGGTCAGCATAAACTTCGTTATCATTTCAAAATTGAAGCGCTGGATGAGAACATTTTCATGGATTACTGGATTCGTTCCTTTGATTATATGAATGCCATCGTCGCCTCACGTTTTATTGAAGATAAATTCATCTATATCAACGGAAATTATGTCCAGATCCGGTCCAAAGGCAACATCGAGAAGTACGATCACAAGGATAAAGCGCTGTATTACCTCAAAAATTATTTCGGTTATGATGAAGAACTGATCGAAAAAGCGAACGGTCTGCTCCGAAAGCACCGGATATCGCTGAAATAGCCATTTGTTCGGAGGGAAATAAAATGACAGGCAAAGAACGTATTCTTAATGTCATGAACCGCAAGACCAGTGACGTCGTTCCCTGGGTGCCCTTTGCGGGAATACATGCGGGAAAACTTCTCGGACTGAATGCCCGGCAGGTATTGAAGAATGCCGATATGCTGTTTGAATCCCTGATGAAAGTCAATGAGATCTACCTTCCCGACGGTCAACCCGTGATCTTTGATCTTCAGGTGGAAGCCGAGATCCTCGGATGTGAACTGATGTGGCCGGAGGACAGTCCGCCCTCTGTGGTAAGTCATCCTTTGGCTGATGAATTTATTATTCCGGATAAATTACCGGAAACCGGCGATGGCCGCATTCCCCTGATCCTTGATGTCATGCGGCGCATGAAACGGTCGGTGGGCACCGAAACGGCTTTATATGGACTGATATGCGGACCCCTGACCCTGGCAACGCATCTTCGCGGTTCAGAGCTCTTTATGGATACCTACGTTCAGGAAGATAAAGTACGCGATCTTATCCTTTACTGTACGCGGGTTGCAAAACGTATGGCGGACATGTATATAGAGGCCGGTATGGATGTGATCGCCGTTGTTGATCCCGTGATATCCCAGATATCACCGGAAATGTTCGTCACTTTTCTTGACGAACCACTCAGAGACCTTTTTCAATACATAAAGGATAAGAATACTTTTTCTTCCCTGTTCGTCTGCGGTGATGCGACAAAGAACATGGATGTTATGTGTCATACAAAACCCGATATGATCTCTATCGATGAAAATATCGATATGTTCGCTGCAAAAAAGATATGTGACGCGCACAGGATCGTTATCGGTGGAAATATTCCGCTTACAACGGTGATGCTGCTCGGTTCCCAACTTGATAATATACAGTTCATTATTGAATTCCTTGAAAATATCGATCATAAGAACCTTATCATTTCGCCCGGATGCGATATGCCTTACGACACACCCATTGAGAACGTGGTCGGCATCATGGATGCGATCCGTAATCCGGAAGCGGCTAAACGTTTGCTGGAGAATTATACAAAAGTTGAGCCCGATATCGATATCCTCCTGCCCGATTATGAACATCTCTCCCGGCCTCTGATCGAGGTCTTTACCGTTGATTCCGCCGCCTGCGCGGCATGCGCATATCTGAAAGAAGCCGCTACGCGCCTGATCCCGGTCTTTGGGGAAGCCATTGAGGTGAAAGAATACAAGATAACCGAAGCGGAGAACGTGGCAAGGGTCAGGAAACTGGGTGTAAAGAATCTCCCTTCCATTTATGTGAACGGACAATTGTATGTTTCTTCCATCATACCCGACCACCGCGAGTTTGTGGATCTTATCCGTCAACATCTAGATGCAAAGTCATAAATACCATGGATCTTCATCTCATTTCCGGCTTTCTTGGAAGCGGTAAAACCACTGCCATTGTACATCTGTCAAAAATGCTGATGCGGACCGGTCTGAAGGTTGGGGTTATCACAAACGACCAGGGGAAGTACCTCGTGGATACGGCATTTATCAATGCCGAGGACATACCCGCCGTGGACGTGCAGTCCGGATGTTTCTGTTCCCACCTGGATGATCTTCTCGAACAGATCGAACATCTCCGTCAAAAAATTGATCCGGACCTGATATTTGCGGAGTCCATCGGAACTGCAGGCAATCTTGTCGGTACGGTCGTACAGCCCTTGCTGAACGGAACGTCCTGCTTCGCAAAATCCCTGAGCGTGCTTACGGATGCACGCCTTCTCTTACGATTTTGTCAGGGCTTATCCCTGCCCTTCAGCGACAGTGTCTGTCGTCTTTACAAGGGTCAGATCAATGAATCCGATATCCTGATAGTCAACAAGATAGACCTTGTGACCGAAAGTGATATTGCCCTTCTTAAAAAACATATTCCGGAAATATTCCCGGGGAAATTTACATTGTTTCAAAGCGCATTCAACGAGGATAATATTGCTGCCTGGTATCGGTTTATATCCGGAATGCAAAACTGCGCGCAGCTGGGATCCGGGCTGGACGATCGTGTTAAACGTCTTGCCATCGGTCGTTTCAGATGGTATGAAAAAGCATATGAATTCTCCCATGCGGTAGATATTCACGACATGCTCCTCGGGTTTCTTGAAAAACTCCTGAGGGACCTCGAACGTGTTCATTGCGCCATAGGGCATATCAAATGTTTTATCCGGACAGAGAATGACAGGTATTACAAGGTGAGTATCCTTACGTTTGACGACGTTGCCTGGAAAACATCCTTGTCGCCATTGCATGCAAGATATGCGACACTGATAATGAACGCACGCATACTGACGGATGAACCGATCGATCATGTTTTTCCGTGAAATATGATTTCGCATTTGGACATAAAGTAATTACATTTCATATTGTTATTCTACATAAGGAGCAGGAAAAAATGTTTAAACGTATAGCCGTATCCGTTTTCATGTTTTGGGCAATGTTGCATGCCGCGGAAGGCATGTGGCTGATGACGCAGATCAAGGACCTCGATCTCGCGAACAAAGGGTTTGCGGTTCCCGCATCCGGTATTTATCATCCCGATGAGACAAGTATACATCAGGCCATCGTTTGGCTCGGCGGATGTTCCGCATCTTTTGTCTCATCACGGGGATTGCTTTTAACGAACCATCATTGCGCCTACGGGGCGTTGCAGCGTGCATCCGCTCAGGAGGGTGTTGATTATTTAAAACACGGTTTTCTGGCAGCAAGTACCGCAGAGGAGATACCCGCCCCCGACCTCTACGCCTATGTACTTACCGGGATCGAAGATGTCAGCCGCGATGTCATACGCGCGGCGCGTTCTGCAAGTGATGTGACCGAGCGTGAACGTCTGATGAAACGAAAATGCCGGGAAATAGAAGAAAGTACGGAAGAAAATCGTGAGGATATTCACTGCCGTGTCGTCAAACTCTTCGAAGGCAGGGAATACCGCAAATATGTCTATAAAAAATACCTGGATGTCCGTTTTGTCTATGCTCCCCCGGAATCCATCGGGCGGTACGGAGGCGACATTGACAACTGGATGTGGCCGCGGCATACGGGTGACTTCACTTTTTTACGCGTTTATCAGGCTCCTGACGGAACGATCGCACCCTATTCCGAAGAGAATGTGCCGCTTGAGAATGAGGCCTGGCTGCAGATCAGTAACGAAGGTTTTTCCGAAGGTGACCCGGCTTTTATCATCGGTTTTCCGGGAACTACAACGCGGTACCGGACCGCTGCCGATGTGGAATATACTCTGAACAAGGATTATTTACCCCGTATTGCCATGTTCCAAGACCTGCTGCAGCGTATGCAGGAAACCATACGGATCGATTCCACTGCGGCGATCCGGCTTGCCAGTCTGGATTTCGGTATCAACAATACGATGAAGAAATATCAGGGAAATGTGGACGGCATGATCGGTACGGATTTCATTCCCATGAAGAAAGAGGAAGAAAAAGCACTGCAGACATACGTCAAGAGCAATAATCGAATCTATAAGCGCTATGGGGATATTCTTGACGGTATAAGACACCTGTACGCGGAACGCGAGGCATTCCATGCCAATGATCAGGCGCTGGATCATTTTGGTTACTACAGCGGCACGCTGTATTATCTCGCGGATTATGCTTATCAGGTTGCGCGTGAACGTGAAAAACCCGTGGCGGACCGTGATCCGGAGTTCTCGGAAAAACGTCTGCGTGAATTTGTTGACCGTCTTCCCTACCGTTATCTTTCCTACCATGAATTATATGACATGAAGGCACTTGTCTACGCTTTTGAAAAAGCTGCCGCCGCACCCGAGGGCTTCTACTTCTTTCAGCTTCCCGATGATCCGGAAGTCTGGGTGAAGGACGCCTACCGGAACACCCGCTTAAAGGATCCCGAATTTGCACGCAGACTTTTTTCCATGCGGGCGTCACAGATAGAAAATATAAATGATCCCATTATTCAACTGGCAGTATCCCTGTATGCGCCCAAATTTGAAAAAAAGGAACGCTTACGTAACTGGGATGCCCGGATGAACGATCTGCGTTTCCGCTATATGGAGCTTCTGGAGGCCTATCGCAACAGCCCCCTGTATCCGGACGCTACAGGCACCATGCGCTTCACCTGGGGCACGATAGAAGGCTATACGCCCCGGGATGCCGTCTGGTACAAGCCGATAAGTACGCTATCCGGCGGTGTTGCGAAACATACCGGTGAAAAACTTTTCGATATGCCGGAAAAACTCATTGAACTGAGCAGGAAGAAGGATTACGGCACTTGGGCGGATCCCGTGCTAAAAGATGTACCTGCCTGCTTTCTGCTAACTGCCGATATCACCGGCGGGAACAGCGGTTCCGCGGTCATGGACCGGAACGGAAAACTGATCGGTCTGGCTTTTGACGGAAATTATGAGGCAATGACCAGCGACTGGCGTTACCAGGAAGATATTCAGAGAACCATTGCGGTCGATATACGTTACGTGCTCTTTATCACGGATAAATTTGCGGGAGCACAGCGGATCATCGATGAGATCGGGAAATAGAATAAATATCCATTGAACAGTCTGTTCCCGATATTGTTACCGGGATTGGCACTATTATTTATAAAAACGGTATGATCAGCGCAGGGTATCCTGTACGGCAGTGCTTCCGGGCGGAAGGAACCGTACCCGAACCGTATCCAGGGCATCTCCCATCCCATATACGGAGTCAATATAATTCAGAAGTTTTTCAGGTTCGGATGAAACATTGTTCATCAGGTAGACCATGATCATTTTATAGGCGGTTGCGTTATTCTTATAGATCGAGTGTTTAAAGTCAATGAGCGTAGCCTGCAGCTGTGCTTTGAGTGAACTGCTTGAGTAATTGATTATATCCATCATATTCCGTTCGATGAGGTTCAGGTCGCGGATCATATACTGCAATTCCCGTGAAAGATGACGCTGATTGATCATAAGCGAATCCAGTGTGATCTTCAGTTGAGAGAAATTGAAAATTGAATAATCGGCATCTTCAAAACGGGTCTGAAGACGCTGCAGGGTATCCACATTCATCATCAGGTCATCGATAAATCTGCCCTGTTCCTGCATAATATGCTGAATGGAATCGATCTGATAGTTCTTTTCATACAATTCCGCCATGAACTCCAGAAGCAGTGCATCGTAATTCCGCTGGATCGAAAGAAACAGAGAATCCTGGATTTGCTCCTGCTGAGCTTGCTGTAAATGGAGTTGGTACTGAAGGAGGCTGTCTGACTTTGCCATTTGTTCGGATATGCGCAGGTTTTCCTCAAGAACGAAGGATTTTGTGGCACAAGCCGTCAGGAATAATGCAAGAATGAATGAAAAAATATACGCGCGTTTTTTCATAGTTCTAACATACGCATTAATGCTGTTTTTGCATAGAATTTTATTTCATCTTCCACACGAATAATATGTGCTTTACTGCCGCTTTGGATCTCTTGCAGAAGCGCTAAAAGTGATTCGGGAGTGATCAGGCTCATTGTCGTACATTGGAATCCGTTCTCCGCCAGCGGCATGATGGTCTTGTCGGGAAAACGCTGCTGCAGCCGACGGACAAGATGCTGCTCTGTGCCTATCGCCCAGACACTGCCCTTTTCCGAATCACTGACGTGTTTAATGATCGCGGAAGTGCTGCCGTAATGGTCCGATCCCCGTACAACTTCGGGGATACATTCGCCGTGAACGATAATACGGATATCCGGATAACGCGAACGCATATTTTCCACATCTGCGGGTGTAAAACACTTATGGACACTGCAGTAACCATCCCAGAGGAAAACCCTCGTTTTTGCGATCTGCGCTTCATCCGGCAATGCTTTTAAGATGTACATCCGGTCCCGCGAAATCCCTTTCGTCTCTGCGGTATTCATACCAAGATATTGGTCCGGAAGAAAAAGGATCTTGCTCCCGCGGGCCATTGCCCAGTCAAAAACACGCGAAGCGTTCGAACTGGTACATATGATCCCGTTATTTTTTCCGACAAAGGCCTTTATTTCGGCTGATGAATTAATGTAGGTAACGGGTATGATCGTTTCTCTCGTATGTGACAACAGATGATGCCATACGTGTTCGACATCTTCCCCTGTGGCCATATCCGCCATGGAACATCCGGCTTCACGGTCCGGCAGGTAGACCGATTGTGCATCGGAAGTCAGGATATCGGCACATTCGGCCATAAAATACACACCGCAAAAAATAATGTGCTTCTTTTCGGCGGCCGCGGCTTTCTGACTTAAGATCAGTGAATCGCCGCTATGATCGGCAAAACGTATCACATCATCCCGCTGATAATGGTGACCGAGGATGAGCACATCCTTTTTCAGGATATCCAGAAGTTCCGCGATCCTTTTCTGAACATGTGGATCCGTGGTCTCGGGACGATAGTATTCAACACCTTTTTCAAACGATCTCATCTTAATAATCAATTCCTTCCACAGCCTGTTGTTTTTTGCTGAAGGGATGCTTGATCTCACTCATTTCGGTCACAAGATCCGCCGCCGCGATCATCTTTTCGCTTGCGCCCCTTCCGGTCAGGACCAGATGCGGTTTTCCGGCTGTTTTTTCAATGAGATTAAGCACATCTTCTTCTTTGAGCAATTTGACCATAACGGCGGTAATGATCTCGTCGAGGACAATAAGATCATATTTACCTGAGGCGATCATTTGTTCAGCAAACGCGAATCCCTCCGCGGCCGCTTTCAGATGGTCGGTCTCTTCATATTTATCACCGGGTATCTTGTAGAATCCTTTTCCGGTCTGGAATACATCGACCAGACCCGTGAGGCGATCATGCAGGGTATGATGTTCTCCGTATTCCGAACCGTCTTTTATAAACTGGATGATGCATGAACTCCTGCCGTAACCGGCAGTGCGCATGACCGTTCCCAGTGCCGCACTGGTCTTTCCTTTTCCGTTTCCCGTATAGAGTATGATCATCTTATCTTTCCTTCATTGACAAGTTTTGCAAAATAACGATAACTCCGGTCATAGGTTCTTTCCGCTTTATCCGGGAAAAAACAACCCGGTAATTGCCCGGCACGACGGTGATACGCGACACATTCGCAACAGATCCCTTTGCGTGAACACGGGTAGCTGCAAGTGCAAAATGACAGATTTTCTTCTTTTTTACATTCCATTTTCAACCTTTTTTACGCCCATGATCTTAAAGGGTCTAGTCGTTATTCTCCAAGACCGTATTCTTTGATCTTACGGTAGAGAGTACGTTCGCTCATGCCCAGTGCCTGAGCCGTCTTCCTCTTTGATCCATAAAATTTTGCAAGGGTATTTGCAATGGTATCCCGTTCGATCTCCTGCATGGTACGATCATCCTGCTGCGGATCGGGATTGATATCATGCATTTCGGATTGCTGTATATAGCGTGAAATGTCCTTCATGCGGTGTATACTGTTATTGTCGTTCAGATCAATAATGGAAAGTTTCTGCTTGATCTCTTCCACATCCTGGCGGATATGGAATAACTGGCGCAGGATCAGCTCGCGTTCGACCTGTTCTGTCTCTTTATTGACCCTCACCGGGAATCGGGTATCATAATTTAAGGATGTATTATTTACATCTATATGCTGTGATACGGTCTCAGCGCGAATGACCTTGTCGTTCTCCAGAACAAAGACAGATTGGATGAAGTTCTTCAGTTCGCGGACATTACCCTCCCACGACGCACGCATCAGCAGTTCCATCGCCTGGGGCGTGATGGGCTTGTAAGCGGCATTATGTTCATCCGCATACTGCATCATAAAATATTCCGCGAGCATCGGAATATCCTCCCGCCGTTCATGCAGTGACGGTACGCGGATCATTATTGTCTTGAGACGGAAATAGAGGTCCTGACGGAAACGGCCGGAGCGAACTTCCTCCGCAAGATCGCGATTTGTGGCACCGATGACCCGTACATCGATTTTCCGGCTCATGCTCTCCCCGACCCGGGTGATGTCACCCTGTTCCAGAGTACGCAGGAGCTTGACCTGGGTCTCGGCAGGCAGTTCCCCGATCTCATCCAGAAGGATAGTCCCTTTATCCGCCGTTTCGAAAAATCCCTTACGGTCCTCGGTCGAACCGGTAAACGAACCCTTTTTATGTCCAAAGAGTTCGGATTCAATGGTGCCTGCCGGGATCGCGCCGCAGTTAACGATCACATAGGGTCCGTGCTTCCGCAAGGACAGATCATGCAAGGCTTTTGCAACCAGTTCCTTGCCCGAACCGCTCGCTCCGTATATCAGGATACTGATATTCGACGGCGCTACCTGTTCGATCACTCGGATAACCTGGCGAATTTCATCGGATCTGCCGATGATCCCGTATTTTTGTTCAATGTGTCTCATAAAATAAAATTATTTAAAAAATATTTGATTTTCAAGTTATATTTGCCAAAATGGCACATTTATTGGTCATTCATTAAAATGTCGCCTTCTGATCCGGCCCTCGTTCTTGAATTCAATCTATTATTTGAGTGTTTTTAATATGTCTTTGGCTTCGCGCACATGAGGAATAAAATCAAAACTTTTGGCGGTTTCCTCATAATACAATCTGGCGGTGCGAACAAGTCCCATTTTAAGATATATATCGGCGGTATATTTTAACACAATGGTCTGATACCACGAATATTCGATCCGGTTCGCTTCGAATACCCGGTTAAATTGGTCCAGGGCTTCGGCGTGATGATCTTTCAGCATCGCACGAATGCCCTTCACGTAACACACACGTGAACGCCATCCGGAATCATTGCGTAAGATCCCGTTATCGAGCAGCCGGACAATATGTTTGACATGTTTATCCCCTTCCCTGAAGTCATTCAGATAATAACTGCATTCTGCGGCAATGGCCCGTACTTCAAGATTGTCGGGATAGTTATCCAGAAAATCGACATACAGTTCTCTGCATGAGGTATAATCAAATTTATCGTAAAGGTAGATATACATTAGAACGATCGCCGCTTCCCAGCGGGTCAGTTCGGCATGTTCGTAAGCGTAAATAAGATCGCGGATGCCGTCCGACTGCTGTGAGGAGATTAAATTACCCAGTCCGAGATTGCGTCCCACAACCGAAAGATAATAATCAAAGGATCCCGTACCGAACGCCATATCGGCAACGAATCCTTTTTTTTGCTGTTCGATCGTTAGCTTATTGGATAAGATCCGCGGTGCTTCCCGAATAATGGAAAAATAATCCATTTTCTGAAGATAGATACGCATTTTACCGGATAAAAGCACCGTGTAATAGAATAAGGCATTTACATCGTTGGGGGTTCTCCGGAGCTGTTCCTCATAGAGGGGACGATAGATCTTAATGGTATTATCGGCACTTTCCATCAGAATATCATATTCCGCATTGGCAAGTTGTGAACGTATTCTGGCATACGATAAGAAGGCATAATAGGGGTACGGATAATCCTGCGAAATGATCTGTTCCTCAAGATAGGATTCCGTTTCATCGAAACGGTAATTGTAGAACAGATCAAAAGCATGTTCAAAATCCGTATCCATGCCGAAAAGAAGCGCCGTTGTCAATACAAAAATGAAACACGTTCTTTTGATAAAACTGCTCATTTTACGATAATGACCTTGCTCGGGACCACCCATGCAAATTTAAAACCCTGGTTCTGCATGCGTCGCTGTACCGTTTGTGCCTCATCATTTGTGGCATAATTCCCGATCCGTACCTTGTAGTTCGGAGATTCAAAATCAATATAAACCGGCAGATTATAGAGGGAGTCGGCCTGGGTCCTCACTTTCAGGGCTTCATTGATATCCTGCGTTGAGATCAACTGTACGCGGAACCCCGAGATCTCAATATACTCCCTTTCTTCCAAGCCGGGATTTTTGGGAAAAACCTCTTCGTCGACGAACAGAATGGTTTTGAAGTCTTTAATGCGGTACGCTTTCCGCACTTTTGCGGGGTCCAGAAAATCCTGTTGCCGTACCTGCGAAAACAAGAATGTGGCAATAAGAACAAGTGCGATCAGTCTGCGTTCGGTTCTCATGGTTGTATTTTACCTAAACTTTTCAGGTTTACCCAGCCTATTTTATCGTCAAAATAACTTATGTTCGCCCATTTATCTTCTATTTCCTTGTTTATTCTGACCTTGGATCCTTCGTGAAGCACAAACAGAACGGACGATTCCTGCAGGGGTCCGGACAGTACGTTCACGGAACGGTCAAGAATAATGGCGTATTTTTCCTTTTGCCGTTTGAGTCCGGTATCCAGGGTTATAAGATGCAAAACCAGGATCAAAGAGAACAGTATCACGGAAATACTTACGACTCCCTTTTTAGGATAAATTCCTTCCTTTCGTTTCTTAATACGCGCATACCCGATGGTCAGAGTCAGAAAGACCAGCAGGATACCGCTTATCATAACAGGTAAATGCAGCGGAAGATGTTCCTGCATGTTCAGGTACCAGCGAAAAAGGGGAAACATATCGGGAAGCACGACCTTATCGATCAATTCCTGCTGTGCGACCGAGAGATTATGACGTATATCGCGTTGAGCCGGAGCAAGCAGTTTTGCTTTTTCCCAATATTGGATCGCGTATCCGCGTTTACCATCCCGGTAATAGGCGTTTCCCAAATTATAATACAACTCCCAGCTGACACCATCCTGTTCAAGCTGGTGAAAGATCATTTGCGCTTTTGCGTAATCTTCATTGGCATAGGCCGAAATACCCTTTTTGAAAAGTGGTTCCCTGTTCAAACCCGTTTGTGCGATCAATGCTGACAAAGGCAGCACGATCAGGAGAATAATGATACGTCTCATTCGGCTTCGATCCCTTCAATGATGCTTAACGCTTTGTCCTTTAATGTATCCAGTTGCATGTTCGAAAGCATACCCGGTGCATATTTATAGGTTTCGATCGTTTTCAACAAATCCTTAACGGCAGGAAGATCATCGGCATGCATTTGTTTATCGTCAAGATAGGTCCGTATTCCCGTCTCGACCTTTATCAGTATCGACTCCGGAGGCAGGTCATGACTTATCTGTTTAAAATGTGTTACCGCAGTTTTTAGCGCGTTTTTATAACGAATTACTTTTATGTTCTTATTACGGAAGGCAATATAAAAATCAGCGATCAGAAAGATAACGGCAAGAATAGCGGCGATATAATACCCGAACCAGTTGCGCGAATCCGATAAGGGTGCATAAGAAGGGTCCACGCACTGCGATTCATTCATTTGCAGGAAACGGATATCTGTTGACAGAAGACGCACCTGCTCGGGTGAGAGATTGCTGTAATCCCCTTTCAATTCATCCCCGGCGAAAACATGAATATCTTCCAGAGGCATGTACAATGTTTTATAACGCATGTCTTTAATGGAAAAATATGTAAAGCGAATGTCATCAAAGGAATAAACACCTGATTTTGAAGGTATCAGAATGTATTCCCATGTACGTTCTCCCTGATAATCCTGACTGTTCAGTTTATAATTATTTCTTACTCGCGGTTCAAATACTTCAAATTCCCGTGAAAACGTCTGTTCCGGAAAAGTAAAATGCTGCAAATTACCTCGACCGACCAGGGAAACACGCAGGGTCGTTGCCTGATTTTCACGTATACGCGTACTGTCCATAGCGGTCATGAGCGAAAATTCCCCGATCGCACCGGTAAAGTAGGGTCCGCCGCCGGGAGGCAGAGGAAAAACACTGACCGTATCCCCCGGTGCATTAATATTGATATCCGATGTTCCTCCCCCGAAAAAGGGATCATCCCAGATAGATCGGGATTGCGTCGTTCGTCGCACGGAGATCCGGAAAGTCTTAGGCGGGAAAACAAACTCGCCGGATGCTGTGGCCGTGAGGGTCAGTGAAGCGATCTGGGCACGCGTATATTCTTTTCCTCCGATCATCTTTTTATCGGTTAAAGGAGTATTATGAAGAATGAACCGATCGACAATGAATCCCTCCATGGATGTCACGGGATTGGTCGTATAGTTCACCACGCGTTCCATCGTATATAAATAGTAGTGGATCGTAAAGGTCTCCCCCTGATATACCGCATCCTTTGGAAGTACAAGTTCCATGAAACTAAGCGGCAACTCGCGGTCGGGTACGATCTCGACCGGTGAAACTTCCAAAACGAACCCTTCTGTCACATACTGCTCTCTGCCGATCGTAAAGGTATAGGACGGAATGGAGATCTTGCCCGTTTTCTTCGGTATCAGGTCGTAACTGATCTTAATAGTGGACGTGGAGCGCGCATTGACCCAGGAATAACTGCTTGAGCTATGAGGCCCCCCGCTAACAGTGAAATATTCTTCCAGTTCCAGATCAACCTGTCTTGGCGGATTTTTTATGTCCGTAAATGTAAAAGTCAGCCGGACCTGTTCCTGGATGCTGAATTTTGTCTTATCGGCAGAAAGTGTGACTTCCTGAGCGGATAAGTATGAAAAGCTCGCCAGCAATAATAATATGACCGGAGTAAAACGTTTACAGATCACCATTCGTTTCCGCGCTTAATGTTCCTGTCCCTGTTCTTATTCAGAATCAGTTTTTTCATGGATTCCATTTCCTGCTCTCTCATGGCATTCAAAATATTTCTCGCCTGTTCATTGGACAATTCCTGAGGCGTCAGATCTTCTTCTTTCAGTTGGGATTCGGCAGCGTCCGCAGGGGTATCATTGCTGTCGGACCCTTCGTCTGCCGACCCCGGATCTTCACCCGGATCCTTTTCCTGCTGCTGTTCTCCGTTTTCCTGCGTATCGCCGTCTGCGTCCTGCCCCTCGTTATCGCTGTCCCCTTCCCCCTCCTGCTTTTCCTGCTGCTGTTCTTCCTGTTGCAGCAGACGCAGAAGGTATTCGTACATGTACTTACTGTTGATATCATCCGGATCATAGAGCATGCTGCGCTTGAAATGACCTGCCGCCGCATCGATCTTTTGTTCCTGAAGAGCAAGCTGTCCCAAGTTATAATGTGCTCTCGCACGCTGAATATCATTTTCGGAGGCCAGGCTTTCGGTTAAAAAGCTTGCGGCTTCATGCAGGTCCTCCATCGCAAGCGCTGCGGTCCCAAGATTGTACGCGATCCTGTCATTGTTCTTTTCTTTTACCCGGCGTTCGCGGTAATAATTGCGTGCCTTTTCAAAATCCCCTTTGTGAAAAGCGTTCAGTCCGGGATCGTTCGCATACAACATCCCGGTACAAAGCAGCAAGAGGACCAAATACTTTCGTTTAAATCCGGTTCTTTTCATTACATAGAGCATAAGCATGTTCTGTTGTCTTTAGTTCGCCACTCTAATTGTTCACGGAGCTTTTTTGTTTCCCGTCTTTCGAATAGTCTTCATTGATCTCGAAATCCTTGTCGAAAAATTCCAGAACCGATCGCATCAGGACATTTCGTGATAATTCTGAATCGATACACTCAAAGGGAAAACCCAGGACCATTGTACTGTAATTTTCACCGCGATAGGCTATGGCGGCGCTGATATTGTTCTCACCGTAACGCATGACCGTCAGGGCAGAGCTTTTATCTGCGGGTTCAATGCCGTCGGGGTTTTCGGCTCCATAGATCTGGGGATGAAAGTCCGTTACAAAGGAAAAATTGATCCTGTTACCGAACAATGTTTCGTTATTTGTATAGACCCGTCCCGTGCGGGAAGCATTATCGGTGCGCCATTTGTATTTCAGGACCTCTGAAGCAAAGCAAATCTTTTCATTGTCATCCCGCAGATCACTTGCAATATAAGCACCGCTGAGAAGCACGTTTCCGCCCATCCCGCAAAACGCCTCAACGGCATCGGCAAACGCTTTCGGGAAAACCCGGAACCGTGGTTCCGCTACCGGTTTTGGCCATGGTGTGGCTTTTTGTTCACCGTAAATGATATTCATCGCAAAATACTGTTCAAGGTCCACGCGTCCGGATGAAACACTTTCATCGGATGCGGAATCAAAGGAATATCCCGCAGCCCGGATCGATTGTCCGTGAATATATGGAAAGTCGCGCGTATTACCCGGTATAATGGTCGTTTCCATATCTCCGTAACTGGCACCGTTACCCGGAGAATCATCATCCAGCCACTTGGAATCGGCGTCGAAATCATATTGACTTCCCGTATAGCTGAGATCATACTTATCCGGCACACTTTTGCCCCAGGCATCCATAAAACCGAGATACTTGTCGGTTTCAAGGGTTTCCGGACCCGATACGCGGTCAAATGCGTTGACGATCAGCACTTTTTTTCTGCCGGGCACATTACATACCGATACGATCTCCGAGGGGAAACTTTCACCTCCCTGATTGACGGCCGTAACTTTAAAACTGTAGATGACATTGTTGTCCATGGCGGGAATAAGCCATTGTGTCTCGTCATGCAGGGTCCCGTCATCCCAACCGCCGTCATCTCTGCGGGTGTAAACAATATACTTTTCCGGAACGGCAGTGGGTTCCAGCGGATCCATCACGGGTTGCCAGCGTACCCGAATAACCCTGCCATGCAGTATTTCGGCTGTGATATTGTCGGGCGGTAAGGGTTGTATGACATATTCCTGCTGATATTGCGTTGCAAGGAAACGCAGCATGCCCTTATAAATGGAGCGACTTACATCAAAGCGGAATTGGGGATCGTTACCGAATTTCATATCCAGGAAATTATGATGCGAATGCAATTCAAGTAACGCCGCGGGTACGTTGGGTCGCCAGGCCTCACTGTATCCGGAATCCCACATGCCGCGGTGATTCCACGCCGGATCGTAACTCGCTCTGATATCGTCAACGATCTGGGTCTGGATGATATCGGCAAGATCACGGCTGACATAACGGGACTGTCCGTCGGGGAATGTCAGTTCCTCCTTCCGGTCAGGATTCCGCCAGTTCGTTTCCGCCCCGCGCCGGCTGTAGATCATCAGGGTGCCGACCACCGTATCGTTGCGCGTTGTACCGGCGTCGGTATGAAAGGCGAAGGACAGATCTATGGGAATGTCAAGACCCGGCATATCCCGCTCGTCGTTTGGACCGTAGGGGGCGCCTTTGAGATAATTGACCCATTCTCCACGGCATTTATAATCATCGTTATAGTCCACCGTATCCTGGTGGATATTGTAGATCATTTCAGGCATGCCGGCATACTGGAGATAATACCTTGCCGCCTCGACCCATCGCGGCCGTTCGCTGATTAGTCCGTTCCGCTCAATATCCCCCATCCCGCCTCCGAAACGAACGGCGTCGGTGGTGATATAGCGCGTCTGACTTAAACGGTTGGCCTGAACGACAACCTTTCCTTCTCTACCTGCTTTGAACTTAAATTTACCAAGATATATCCATGTCCCGCCCCCCATCTGCTGGTTGACGAGAAATTCCGAACGTCCGCCGGCATGGAATACGGAATAGCGTGCATCATCCACATTATTCCTGTCATGATGATAGGAAACGTAAACGCTGTATTCCCCCGTTTCGGGGATATCGGGAATATATTCGACGGAAGCGAACTGGTCGTTCGCAAGACGCCGGCGATAAGTACCGAATGTGAAGGGATTATCGCCGGAACTGTAGGGTTTTTCTCCTGTCGCATAACCGATACCGCCGGTAGACCAGGTGCCGTTCTCAATATAGTTGTCACCCGGAGCATCATTGTCCACAATGACCTCATTCGTGTTGATATCCCGTTCTCGCGGAAGGAAAGTGTTCGCGCCGGCATTCTCCAGCATGGGTACAAGATACTGCAGAACGTAGGCGGTCGGGAAAATATCTTCAACGATCTGGAAATTCCTGGCACGCTGCCACTCCCAGCGATGCAGTGAATTCTCATAATACCATCCATGGGAATTCCATAAGGCAATATGCCGCCCGAACAATCCTTTTGTGGGTACAAATGGTTTACTGTTGTTGCGCACGATCGGCTCGATCCTGGTTATTTCCACCGGCAATTTCTCCGTATCCCAGCCGGACCGGTCCGCCTTATAATAATTCGGGATCAATGTCTGAACAGGTACGCCGGTCGCATACATTGTGATATCATAATCCCTGTATGCATTTCCGAGTTCCTCGCGTAAAACGCGGTACATGGTCGCCACACCTTCCTCCCTTAGCGGGCGGAAAGCAAAATAGCGGTTAAAATAAATATCCAGCGTCTTTGCCTTTGTATTCAGTTCAAGCGTATCAATTCGGGTATGCGGGACCATTTCCACGCCTTCCAGCATTCCCTTCTTGCATTGATCCATGAATGATACGGTAGACAGATATACCTGCTGAACTCTCTTCCCCTGGTCAAGGAACGCGTTTGGGATTGTCTTTTTGATCGCCTGGGACGGTCCTCCGCACGAGGCCATGACCCAAACGGTAAAAAAGACAATCATTATTCCGATGCTGCGTCTCATGCGGTAGGTGTCCTTTCTCTCGTCATATTTATAAAAAACTCAAATAACATTTTTTTATGGTTCGTATCCCGAATACGTTCAGGATGCCATTGAACGCCCAATATAAAGCGATTGCCACGATACTCCATGGCTTCGATCAGTCCGTCCGGCGAGGCTGCACTGATCTCCAGTGCAGATGGAAGATCGTCCCGGCGAACGGCCTGATGATGGTAGGAATTTACAACGATAGAGGGCGCATTAAAAATGGTTTTTAACCATTTCCCGCCGATGATATCGATGGGATGGGTAGTTTCTCCCCTATGACCGTGCATTTCGGGATGATCAATATGCTGTATAAGCTTTGCACCGGATGCTATGGCCAGTAACTGATGTCCGGCACAGATCGCCAGAATGGGAATATCGGCATCTTCGAGTAACATGCGCATCAGCATGACGTCCGTCTCGGCACGTTGCCGTTCTATGAATTCCGAAGCCGCATGCGGTTCCTCGCCGTAAAGGTCCGGCGGATAATCGTCTCCACCGCAAAACAGCATGCCGTCGATCTTTCCAATGTAAGCCTTCAGTTTGTCCGGATCCGGATCACAGGGAAAGATCAGTGGTAATCCGCCCGCCTGATAAACGGCATTCGGGTAATTGACAGGTACCTTGTACCATGCATGAGCATCACGATAGTAGGTTGAATTGATACCGATAACAGGACGTGTTTGTGTTGCCATTATAGTCTCCGGATCTTGCGGATCATGTTTTTCGTTCTTGTTTCTTCGCGGCCGGGAAGAGGATATTGTTCAATATCAGCCGATATCCCGGACTGTTCTTATGCAGGTCAAGATTTGTAGGTGGATCTCCGACATAATGTCTGTAATCCTCCGGATCGTGCCCTCCGTAAAAGGTAAAGGTTCCCTGACCCACATTGCCGTGTATGTATTTCACACGGTCGGTATTGTGCGCTTCCCCCATGATAAGAACATGTCTTTTTATACGTTTGCGATTAAAAGAGGTCGTTTGTCCCATAAAACCCTTGATCAGCGTTTCATGGTTCTGGGTCAGCATGGTCGGGACAGGATCGAACTTTGCGGAAAATTCGAACAGGGAAAAATAATCCCTCGCGGGATCCAGTGCCAGCGGTTCGTAACTGGGTGGAATATCGATATCGGAATATTCATACAGGTTGGGATCGGAATATACCGTAAAATCGGTAAACGCGAAGGTCTGTGAAAAATCCAGCTTTTCATTGAAATCGGGATCGATACCGTCATGATCGAACACCGGATGACATATATCTGTGGCATGTGCCGCCAAAGCAATATCATAAGTATCCGTGGCCGCGCACATGGCAAAGACAAAACCGCCCTTAGAAACATAGTTGCGGATCTCCTGCGCAACGGCCAGCTTCAATCGCGATACTTTTGAAAACCCCAACGACGCGGCTAATGTTTCCTGGGTCAGTTGTTCCTGAATGTACCAGGCCGCATTGCGGTAATTTCCGTAAAATTTTCCGTACTGCCCCGTGAAATCCTCATGATGCAAATGCAGCCAGTCGAATTTAGTGAGTTCGCCATGAAGTATTTCCGTATCGTAGATCTTTTCGTAAGGTATTTCGGCATAGCTCAGCGCAAGTGTAACGGCATCATCCCAGGGCATGGTATTCGGGGGGGTATAGACGGCAATTTCGGGTGCTTTTTCCAGAAGCACGACCGACATATTGTTCTCTTCGATCACATTTTGAATGGATGCATATTGACCGCTGCCGATCCGTTCGTAACTTACGCCGCGCAGCAAACATTCCTTTTCGATGTGATCCGTATAAGCCATTGAAAATGAACCGCCCCTGTAATTCAGCAACCACTCCACATCCCTGCCTCTTTGCAGAGCCAGATAAGCAATACCATACGCTTTGAGATGATTCGACTGTGCGCGGTCCATCGGTATGAGCAGGATGTTCGAAGCGTGTACCGGAATGAGGGACAGGATAATAAAAAGGGTTGCAAGGATGTATTTCATTTTTTTACTCATTAGCGTTTAATTTAGATAAAATCACTTAATAATGAAATTTATTTTAATTATAATAGTGCTATGAAAAACTTAACATTCTTATCTGTCCGTATGTTCCTGTTATTCTCGATCTTTCTGCTGATCTCCTGCGATACGGCTGCAAGATCGGAAATCTGCGTCAGCATACATCCGCAGGCTTATCTTGTAAAACGCATCGCCGGAGAGGACACGAAGGTCACGGTAATGATCCCGCCGGGTTCCGCCCCCCCTACCTATGCTCCGACAGCATCGCAAATGCGGGACCTTCATCAGAGCAAGCTCTATGTAAAGATCGGTCATCCCGATTTTCTCTTTGAAAAAAAACACATTGATCCCTTTCTTGTGAACAATCCGGAAACACATACGGTCAATATGTCCGATTCTCTGGATATACTCCCCGGCGATGTGCATATCTGGCTTTCTCCGCGGATCATGCTCACGGCGGCCGAACGTATCCATAAGGCCTTACTGCAACTGTATCCGGATAAGGAGCAATTCTATACGGAACGCTATGAAGCATTACGCAAGGACATTCTCGAACTGGATGCCGAACTCCGGAATATGCTGGAACCCGCAAAGGGTAGCGAATTCCTTGCCATGCACCCCGCATGGACGTATTTCGCAAAGGATTACGGTATCCGGCAGGTCAGTATCCACGATGAGAACAAAGCGCTGTCCGTTCAGAAACTGGCCGCTTTGATCGAATATGCGAAAGAAAAGCATCTGAAAGTGATCTTCATTCAGAAAGAATTCGCTTTCGAGCAAGTGGATCTTCTGTCCAGGGAGATCGGTGCGGAAATCGTTCCGCTGGATCCCCTGAGCGCCGACTGGCTTGAAAACCTTCGTTATACGGGACGTATCTTATCAAAGGCATTCAATGAATAAACGACCTTCTACCTTTTTGCTTTACGGGGCCTTCCTGCTTTGCGTCCTGTTCCTGGGCAGCTCCTGGATGTTCAATAAAATGCTCCTGGAAGAAGGGGCAAGTCCCCTCTGGGCGGCCGCCATACGCCAATGCGTCGCGGCCCTTGTCCTCCTTATCGTATTCCTGATAAGAAAACCGCGGTTTACACTGAGTAAAAGGCATCTGATACTTATTGCCATATACGGCGTTTTTATGATGGGACTGGCGCATCTGTTCGCTTTTATGGGACAGCAGTATATCTTCTCCGGACTGTCCAGCATCATTTTCAGTTTTTTCCCGCTTTCCATTGTCATTGTCTCATTCATAGTGATACCCGCACAGGAACCGCTCAAACCGCGCAAGATCATTGGGACATTGCTTGGACTTCTGGGTGTTGTGGTGATATTTTACAGCAGGGAACTTATCCAAAAACAGGAATCTTTCCTACTCGGAAGTACGTTTATCCTGCTTTCGGTCTTTACCAATGCGCTTCCGAACGTGATCATCAAACGTGACGGAAAAAATCTGGATTCACTGGTCCTCAATACGGGAGGAATGGTCATCGGAGCCCTCTTCCTGATCGCCTCCGCCCTGCTGTTCGAAGGTACTCCGGATTTCACATTTACCCCAAATATGCTGTTTGCCTTCGCATATCTCGGCATTTTCTGCAGCGCGCTTGCATTTTTATTGTATTTCTGGATGCTGCGCCATGTCTCGGTCTTTAAACTTTCACTTTCGGCTTACCTCACACCCCTGGTTGCCATCATTCTCGGATATATTTTTTATAATGAAATTCTATCGCATAATCATTATATTGGAATGCTACTCATATTCGCCGGAATTTTTATAACTGAGATCAGAGGATATGGTAAACACAGAACTAAGCATCTATCATTCACCGGTCGGGACACTACACATCGCGACCCATGATGCTCGTATTATCGCTGTTTCTTTCTCGGTACTGAGACCGGAACAGCTGCCTTTGCTCTCCGTCAGATCAGGTACCGATCTCTGTGATGGAACGCTTGCGGACCTTTCTGTCCAACTGGATACCTATTTTTCGGGTAATGATCCGTATTTTAATATTCCCCTTCGTGTTTTCGGCACGGATTTTGAACTGCGGGTTTGGACAGCATGCATGAATATCCCTTTCGGGGAGACCCGTTCCTACGGCGAACTTGCCCGGGATATCGGGAACGCACGGGCTGCCAGGGCGGTTGGCAGTGCCTTGTCCCTGAACCGCATCCCCCTCTTTATTCCCTGTCATCGTGTCGTCCGTGCAAACGGAGAAACGGGGGAATACGCCGGCGGTATTAAGATAAAAGAAAAACTCTTACAAATCGAAAAGGAACAATAATGAAGCGTATGATCCCATTTTTAACCTTGCTGCTGTTATTTGCCTCCTCCTGTCAATTGTTCAAAGAAGCGGAACCGGTTTCCTGGATCCGGGTGAATCAACTCGGTTATCTTCCCGGAACATATAAAACCGTTGTATTCTGTACTTTGGACGATAAGGTGCAGCCAGCCGTATTTCAGATCATTGATGCAGGTTCTCATGAGGTCGTTCTGGAAAGCGACGCCATTAAAGCCTGCGGTCCTTACGGTCCCTTCGCTGCGACTTACCGTTTTGACCTCAAGGATTTCGATCATAGCGGTCTGTATTATATACAATCCATGAATATTCAATCCCCCGTTTTCCGGATCGATGAAAATGTCTATGCGGGAACGGCGGATTTTCTGCTCCGTTACATGCGCCAGCAGCGTTGCGGCTTTAATCCCTATTTCAACGATTCCTGTCACACCAAGGACGGGTTCATCATCTACGAAGAGGGGCGCGAAGGCGAATATATCGATGTGCACGGTGGCTGGCACGATGCTACGGATTACCTCCAGTATACGGCAACGTCCGCTAACGCGGTCTATCAGCTTTTACTGGCCTATCGCGAACATCCGGAAGCATTCCGCGATGCTTACCGGGCGGACGGACTTCCCGGCGCAAACGGTATCCCGGATATTATCGATGAGGCAAAATGGGGTATGGACTGGTTATGCCGCATGAATCCGGGTCCCGAACGCTTTTTCAATCAGATCGCCGATGACCGCGATCATTCGGGGTTCAGACTCCCGATGGAAGATTCCGTTTCCTATCATGATGTCTACGAAGGCCGGCCGGTCTATTTTTGCAGCGGAGAGATCCAGGGATTAAAGAATTACAAGAACCGGACAACGGGCGTCTCTTCCACGGCGGGAAAGTTCTCTTCCGCCTTTTCCATCGGTACGGAGGTGCTGAAAGATTTTTATCCGCGTTATGCGGAATCGCTCGAACTGCGTGCGCAACTCGCCTATGCTTTCGGGAAAAAATATCCCGGAGCCTGTCAGACGGCCCCCTGCGGCGCGCCGTATTTTTACGAGGAGGACAACTGGGCGGATGACATGATGCTGGCGGCGGCCGAACTCTATCGGCTGAACGGTAAAAAATATTTTAAAAGCGAGGTCATGAAATTTGCCGAGATGGAACCGGTAACACCCTGGATGGGCGCGGACACGGCACGGCATTATCAGTGGTATCCTTTCTTCAATGCGGGTCACTATGCGGCTGCAAGTGCCGAGCACTTTGACGAAAAAGATCATTTGACCGATCTATACCGTGAAGGACTCGAACGTATCTATCAGCGCGGAAAAGATAATCCCTTTCTGATCGGTATTCCATATATCTGGTGTTCGAACAATCTTGTGACCGCCGCACTGTCCCAGGCTTCTCTCTACAAAAAACTCAGTAATGATGATCGTTTTGATGAGATGGAAGCGTCTTTGCGTGACTGGCTGTTCGGCTGCAATATCTGGGGAACCAGCATGATCGTCGGTTTGCCGAATTTCGGTGACTATCCGGAATTCCCGCATGCATCCTATACGCATCTGCACGGCATAAAGGTACTGGGCGGACTCGTTGACGGACCGGTGTATGCTTCCATTTATGAGAATCAGCAGTATGTGCACCTCTTTAACGAAGACCCCTATGCGCAATTTCAGTCCGAACTGGTCGTCTATCATGATGACGCCGGAGATTACGCGACCAATGAACCTACGATGGACGGTACCGCCTGTCTGATCTATTACCTGGCATCACTTGAGACTCCGGATAAGGCATATTTCCATACCGTCGACCGCCATGGCGCCATTGTTCGCGGCAACGAACAAAAGAAAGAGATCGCATTGATCTTTTCGGCACATGATTTTGGGGATGGAGGACTCTATATTGCCGATGTCTTAAAAGAGCATAATATTAAAGGCTCCTTTTTCCTGACCGGCGATTTCTACCGCAATTATACCTTTAAACCCCTGCTTAAACGTCTGATCGCGGACGGCCATTATTTGGGAGCGCACTCGGATAAGCATCTTTTATACAACGCATGGGATGAACAGCGCACACTGCTGGTCACGGAAGCGGACTTTAAACAGGATTTGCGCGCCAATTATGCGGAAATGGAAAAATTCGGCATAAAAAAGGAAGACGCATATTATTTCCTGCCTCCCTATGAATGGTACGACGAACATATCGCGCTATGGACCTATCAGGAAGAACTCGCGCTCATCAACTTTACAAGCGGTACACTCTCGCATGCGGATTATACCACGCCCGATATGGGCAACCGCTATCGCGACAACAAAGAGATCTATCAGTCCATCATGTTCCGGGAAATTCAGAACACCCTGAATGGTCATATCATGCTCATCCATCTTGGAAGCGATCCGGCGCGTTCGGAAAAATTCTATCATGAATTGCCGCGTCTGATCACGGAACTGAAAGAAAAAGGATATACCTTCGTGCGTATCGATGCCTTACTGGATATGCCCTATCATACGCGTTGACAAGTACCATGAACTCATTTTATTTTCCTTGCCCGGCTGCCCCGATACCGTCCACAGGTGCTTGAGGCATCAACGCTGAGCGCTTTTGCGGTAAAAGCAATAAAAAGCTTTTGAAAAAAAGATCAAAGCTAGTATTTTTGACGACAAAAACGAAGTGATTTGAAAAGTACGATGGAACTACGCAAACCCGAATGGCTCAAGATCAATTTGCCCGGCGGCACACAATGTCAAACCGTGAAATCGGTCCTGAATCTCCACCATTTACATACGGTTTGCGACGAAGCACGTTGCCCGAATAAAGAGGAATGCTGGTCACGCAAAACGGCCACATTTATGATCCTGGGCGATACCTGTACACGCAATTGTGCTTTTTGCGCCGTAAAACACGGCTCCCCCCTGTCCCCCGATCCTTCCGAAGCCCGCGGACTCGCGGAAGCGGTCGCGCTTCTGGAACTGGATTATGTTGTGATCACCTGCGTGACCCGTGACGATCTGCCGGACGGCGGCGCCACGCATTGGGCGGCCTGCATCCGGGAGGTCCGCAGACACAATCCGCATTGCCGTATCGAGGTTCTGATCTCCGATCTTCAGGGGAATACCGACGATCTTGACAGGATACTGGATGCAACACCGGATGTTCTGGGTCACAATCTCGAAACGGTGCCCCGCCTTTACCCTTCCGCACGTCCGCAAGCCGATTACCAACGATCCCTGGCGATACTTAAACATGCATCTTTACAAAATATCATAACAAAATCAGGCATTATGGCCGGTTTGGGCGAACGCTTCGAAGAAGTAACGAAACTCATGCACGATGCACGGGAGAACGGTGTCTCCATTTTTACCATAGGTCAGTACCTGCAGCCGGGACGCCGCCATCTGCCGGTTGACACATACATTCACCCCGATACCTTTTTACGTTATAAGGAACTGGGACTTCAACTTGGTTTTGCTCATGTTGAATCCGGACCCCTGGTCCGTTCCTCCTATCATGCAAAAGAAGCGTTTGAACATATCATACAGAAGGAAATACAATGAACAACCTACTGGCCCCCTCCATTTTATCCGCGGATTTTATGCATCTTGAAAGGGAGATCCGCATGTTGGCATCGGCCGGTGCCGACCTTGTGCACTGCGATGTGATGGACGGTCACTTCGTGCCGAACCTCACCTTCGGTCCGCCCGTGATCAAGCAGATCAAGTCGATTTCTCCCCTGCCCCTGGATGTACACCTGATGATCACGAATCCGGAAGCGGTTCTGGATCAGTATATCGAAGCAGGTACGGACTGGCTCTCCTTTCAGTACGAAGCCGCGATCCATCATCAGCGGGCACTTACCCACATTCGTAAAAAAGGTCTGAAAGCGGGTATCGTTCTGAATCCGGGTACGGCAGTGGAAAATATCCGCGATCTTCTGCCCGACTGCGATTATGTGCTGCTGATGTCCGTAAATCCCGGTTTCGGAGGACAAAGCTATATTCCCCAGGTCGATAAAAAAATACGTCAACTTGCCGCATGGCGCAAGGAAATGGGACTGCAGGCACTGCAGATCGAAGTGGACGGTGGTATCAGTCTTGAAAACATAAACCGCTTAAAGGAACTGGGGGTTAACATATTTGTCGCCGGTTCCGCGATCTTCAATACCCAGGATCCCGTAAAAACCATTCAAGAAATGAAAAAAGGAATTCAATAATCATGGCAAAGCAAACCATTATTCATGCAAATATCTTATACGATGGCGAACAGAAACTTGAGAACAGATCCATCGTTGTTGAAAAAGATCAGATCGTTGATATCGGGAAAAAAACGGGCAAATGCGATTTTGAAGGTATCGTAACGCCGGCATTCATTGACGGACATTCACATATCGGTCTCAGTCGTGAGGGTGAACCCTATCAGGAATCCGAAACGAACGATAAGACCGATCAGTTCCTGATCATGAACGATCCCCTGAACAGCATTTATTTCGATGACCGCGCATTCTCCGAGGCGGTCGACTTCGGCAATCTGTATTCCTGCGTGGTCCCCGGCAGCGGAAATCTTATCGGCGGGAAAGCCAAAGTCATACGCAACTTTGTTCCGAACCGCAAAGATGCCGTCGTTAAGGATTACGGCTTTAAAATGGCGCTCGGTTACAATCCGCGTTCCACAACGGACTGGAAAGGCACCCGTCCCGATACACGAATGGGCATTTATGGGATGCTCGAATCAAAATTCGATCAGGTCCTGCTGAAGGAAGAAAAGGCGGCTTTTGCAAAAAAGAAGGCGGTACGGGAAGCCGACAAGCGCTTGAAAGAAGCGAACATATCGAAAGCGGAACACAGCGAACTTCTGCAGGATGCCGAAAAAGAATATTCCCTGAACTTCAGTACGGACGACATGGCTTATCTGGACCTGTTAACAGGCAAAAAGATCGCCAAAGTCCATGTGCATAAGGAAGATGACGCGCTTTACCTGATCTATCTGAAAGAAAAATATAAGTTAAAGGTTACGGCCGAACATCTTTGCGATGTCTGGCATAAAGAAATATTCAATGAACTCGCAAAACACGACATTCCTATCATTTACGGACCCCTGGCCTCGCTGGGATACAAGGTCGAACTCAAACACGCTTTATACCAGAATGTCAAACTGCTGATGGATTCCAACGCGGAATTCGGACTGATGAGCGATCACCCGGTCATTCTCACTACAAGTCTTCGTGATACGCTGAAATTCTTTCTGATCTACGGTATGCCCGACTACCAAGCGATCGCCCTGATCACCCGGAACAATGCCCGTATCCTGGGCATTGACGAACATCTGGGCACACTGGCACCCGGGAAATGGGCCAGTCTGACCGTCTGGGACCGCGATCCGCTGCATCTGGCGGCGTTCCCGAAAATGGTCATGGGAGAAGGTAATATTCTACGGAAACGCGCATGACGGAAATAAAACACAAGAATCCCAAATTGATGAACTGGTTTGATAAGGAACTGCCGGTCAATCCGGTACGCGTCCTGTATCACGGCTATCACGCGCCGGTCCGTTATGAGATCCTGAAACATTTTCTCCTTGCGGAACATGATGATGAACGACTGGTCCAGACCGAGCAGGATGTAAAGACCGCACAGCGAAGAGTGAGCCTGCTGCTGACACTCGAACGGATCGTCCGCAACATCGAAAAATTTGAGAAATCCCGGGAAGAGGAGATGCTGATCAAACTCGCATCCATCATGAAAGAACTGCGTTTCTATCATTGTAACCGGAAAATGAACGCCATTCGAAATGCGCTTGCCTTCCTGATCCGCTTTCAAAGACCGGACGGAAGTTTTCCCGTATCGCTTCCGGCAAATGTGTTCATCATCGATACCATTCTGGATTACGGTATCGTCAGCAATACCTACATGGAAAAAGCCCAAAAATGGCTTCTCAGTCTGCAAAACGACGATAAGGGCTGGGGAACGACCACTTCCGGTCATTCTGATATCTGGCTGACTGTCAAGATTTTACATACCTTCAGTTATAACATGAAATACATAAGGAATACCAAGATCAAAAAGGGTGTTGCCTTTGTACTTTCCAACCTTTATTGTGAGAATAAGGGCGGTGTTCTTGAGGGAAAAGAAGCTTGGGAGATCTACGCGCAGAACTATAATTTCGATAACTTCTTTTACGGCGGTATTCTCAGTGTCCTTGAAATGCTCTCCCGTTTGAATACCGGATATGAAGACGCACGCATAGGGGAATTGCTTCATACGCTTATTGCCCGGCAAATGCGCTCCGGACACTGGCCGTCGCAAAGTTACGATCTCCCTTCCTGCCGCTCCGACGAACGCGTTACAATGCGTGTTGTCCGTATCCTTAAATTATTTTATATTATGCCCCTGGGCGGAAGCGCAACCATCAAATCCGTTCGCATCAAACAAAGCGGACGGACATCCGCAAAAAAACCCGCTTTTGTGCTTGACCCGCTTAATAACCCGAAACCTGAAACAACAGGAACCGATGAAAATGAATAAATTTGAGCCTGTCGAATTCGACAAAAGTATACTGGATGAGTATAACATCCCAAAAGAAACGCCGCTGATGCCATTACGCAATACGGTGCTTTTTCCCAAACAGATCATACCGCTTTATATCGGACGTGTTCACTCGCTCCGTTTGTTAAATGACGTTCTGAAAGAGAAAATGCTCTTTGTGGTCGTAGCGCAAAAGGATATTGCGGTCGAAAATCCCCTTGAAGATGATCTTTATAAATTCGGTACACTTGCCAAAGTGATCAAGGTCTTTCAGATGCCGGACAATAGCCGCAGCGTCATCGTTCAGGGATTGGAACGCGTCAGGATCCATAAGGTGACCAAGCAGACTCCCTATTATCAGGGGATCGTTGAGCGGGTCCGCGATGAATATGAAGACAACCTGGATGCCGTAGCCATTCGCGAAAAACTCAAAGAATATTTTCGGGAACTCGTGGATATTTCCGACTATCTGTCCAAAGATAATATCACTATCATGATGAATGCCTCCGACGAAGGGAATCTTGCCGATGTGGTGGTTTCCATGCTGAATATCTCCGTAGAAGAGAAACAGCACATTCTTGAACAGCTGGATATCAATAAGCGTCTTTCCGAGACCTCGGTCCTTCTCCAGCGGGAAATGGAGAAAGCCAAGGTGGGCGAAAAGATCATGATGGACGTCAAAGATTCCATCAATAAGAACCAGCGCGAATATTATCTGCGCGAACAGATGAAGGCCATTCGAAAAGAATTGGGTGAAGACGAGGATGAACGCATTTCGGACATCAAGAAAAAACTGGAGGAAGCCCAACTTTCGGAAGATGCGCAGATCGCGGCCGATCGTGAGATCGACCGGCTTGAACGCATGTCCAAACAGTCGCCGGAATATAACGTAAGCCTTACCTATCTCGAATTGCTTGCGGAACTCCCATGGTCCGTCTCCACAGATGATGAGATCGACCTTGCCAATGCCGCAAAGATCCTTGACGAAGACCATTACGGACTTGATAAGATCAAACTGCGCATCCTGGAATATCTTGCCGTACGCAAACTTAAACTGGAAAAAGACCCGAATTCCGCCGTTAAGGGACCCATCCTTTGTTTTGTGGGACCTCCGGGTACGGGCAAGACTTCCGTGGCCAAATCCATTGCGCGGGCGATGGGACGTAAAGTGCATCGCATGTCCCTGGGCGGCGTACGGGACGAAGCCGAGATCCGCGGACACCGGCGCACCTATATCGGCGCCATGCCGGGACGCATCATTCAGGGCATTAAAAAGGCCGGATCGAACAATCCTATCTTTATTCTGGATGAGATCGACAAACTCGGCGCGGATTACAAAGGTGATCCATCCAGTGCGCTTTTGGAAGTACTGGACCCCGAACAAAATTACAGTTTTTCCGATCATTATCTGGAAACCTCGTTTGACCTGAGCAATGTCATGTTCATCGCCACGGCCAACTGGGGCGAAACGATACCGGGTCCCCTGCTTGATCGTATGGAACTCATCGACTTCTCCGGATATACCATGCCGGAAAAAGGGCATATCGCGCGGAGTTTCCTCATTCCCAAACAGATAAAGGAACACGGATTGAGCGATGGGGATATCCGTTTTACGGATGAAGGCATCTATTGCATCATTCAGAATTACACCCGTGAAGCGGGTGTGCGCCAGCTGGAGCGGGAGATCGCGAACATCTGCCGGAAGGTCGCCAAAGAAAAAGTCGAAATGAAAAAGTTCACAAAACGCACGATCCAGGAAAAAAGCGTTGAAAAATATCTCGGTAAACAAAAATACATTCGTGACCGTGCCGAGCGCATGAAACGTGCCGGCATCGCCATCGGACTTGCATGGACACAGGTCGGCGGCGATATTCTGTTCATCGAAGCAACCAAAATGCCGGGTGAGGGAAAACTGCAGCTCACCGGGCAATTGGGTGAGGTCATGAAAGAGTCTGCTCAGGCCGTGTTAAGCTTTATACGATCCAACACCCTGGAACTGGACATAGACGAACGCTTTGACAAAAAATATGACGTGCATATTCATATACCTGCCGGTGCCGTTCCGAAGGACGGACCCTCGGCGGGTGTGACCCTGCTTGCTTCGGTGGTCAGCGTGCTTTCCGGACGTAAAGTAAGAGATGATCTGGCAATGACCGGCGAGATCACACTGCGGGGCAGTGTACTACCGGTCGGCGGCATCAAGGAAAAGGTTATCGCCGCGCACCGTGCCGGTTTGAAAAGTATTATCCTTCCAAAGCAGAATGTCAAGGATCTGGATGATATTCCCAGCGAGATCCGTGATGAACTGGAATTCCATTTCGTCGATGACATGATCGATGTTCTGAATCTGGCACTTGAAGATAAAACGGGAAAATGATACAGTTAGCAGATATTTCGCTTCATTTCGGACCCCAAACCCTTTTTGAGCACTGTGCTCTTGCCGTTCCTCCCGGAAAACACTACGGACTGGTCGGACAGAACGGTTCGGGGAAATCCACTCTGCTGAAAATGATCGCCGGTCTGAGTGAGCCAAGCTCCGGACAGGTTGTCGTACCCAAAGGAACGAACATTGCATACCTCCCCCAGGAGATTGCCGGTAACCGCAGCAGCACACCGCTGCTTGCGGAAGTGCTGACCGTATTTGATCATATTTTCGATATCGAAAAGCAAATGCGGCAGCTCGAACTGAAGATTTCTCAAACGCCCTCCCCCGAAATACTTGAAGAATATGCCCTCTTACAGGAACGTTTTCACCGCCTGAACGGATATCAGGCGGAAGCGCACGCAAAGGAGATCCTCTCGGGACTCGGTTTTAAGGAAGACGACTTTCCTCGTCCCGTATCCTCCTTTTCCGGAGGCTGGCAAATGCGTATCGCACTGGCCAAGATCCTGCTAGACGAACCGGACTGTCTGCTACTTGATGAACCGACTAACCATCTGGATATGGAAACCCTGGTCTGGCTGGAGAATTTTCTTGCACAATTCCGCGGAACGCTGATCCTTGTCTCCCACGACCGTTATTTCCTGGATAAACTCGTTGACGGCATTATTGAGGTCGAAAATGCCAGGGTCACGACCTATAAGGGGAATTACACGGATTACGAGGTGCAAAAAGAAAACCGGATCGAACACGAACTGGCGGTAATGAAGAACCAGGAACGTAAGATCGCACATATGGAGCAGTTCATCGAACGCTTCCGCTACAAAGCAAGCAAAGCCCGGCAGGTTCAAAGCCGTATCAAACAGTTGTCAAAGATCACCCTGCATAAGACCGATACCTCCGGTCGGACCATCCGCTTTGCTTTCCCGCAGCCCGAGCGCTCCGGTGATCCTGTAGCGGCCGGTGACCGTTTGTCCTTCCGATATGATAAGGAACCCGTTTTTTCGCGCGGCCATTTCGAGATACGTCGCGGCGAAAAAGCCGCACTGGTGGGTATGAACGGTACGGGAAAATCAACCCTTATGAAACTGATCTGCGGTGAACTGCAGGTGCAGGAAGGAAGTCTGAAACTTGGCTATAATCTTCGTATCGGATACTTTGCCCAGCATCATCTGGATCAGCTGAACCTGCGCAATTCCGTTCTGGATGAAATATGGAACGCGGCACCCCATCTTCCAAGAAATGATGTCCGAAGCCTGCTGGGACGTTTCCTCTTCTCCGGTGAGGATACCGAGAAACCGGTCTCCGTGCTCAGCGGAGGGGAAAAAAGCCGCCTGGTGCTTATGAAGATCCTTTTGTCAAAGGCTAATTTTCTGATCCTGGACGAACCGACCAACCATCTTGACATGCAGAGCAAGGAGATCCTTGCCGAAGCCCTTGATGAATTCCGGGGATCCGTCCTGATCGTGAGTCACGACCGTTTCTTCCTGGACATGTTGGTTACAAAAGTGATCTATTTTAAGAATAAAGAGATCAAGGAGTTCCTGGGTAATTTCTCGGAATATGAAGATAAGATATTATCTCCGATGCGTGAAGAAAGATCCGGAGACGAGATCAGCGATTCTCCCGACCGAAAAGCGCAGAAACGCCGTGAAGCCGAAGAACGGCAAAAGCGTTACCGGGCTTTGAAAGGGGTGCGTGAAGAACTCAGCGCTCTTGAAAAACAGATCGCCGAACTTGATACCCGCAAGCATGAACTTGATACCATGTTCATGTCGCCGGAATTCAAGAACCTATCTCTGGATGAAATGCGGAAATTATCGAATGAGCATGAACAGATCCTGCGTAAACTGAGCCGATACGAAGAGCAGTGGCTGGAATTACAGGAAAAAATCGAAGCTTATTGATCGAATATATCCGTGTCCGGAACCGGATGATATCCGGACGTCTGCCTCCTCGACAAACCGTTAACAAGCATTACCATTTTCCCGTCATATCGTTCTTGAGATGACGATCGCGATACCCCAGTAAATATAATATGCCGTCGAGACCGATGGTCGAAATAGCGTGTCTGGCGTTCTGACGTACAAGAGGTTTGGCATGAAAGGCGATCCCCAGACCGGCCGCATTGATCATAGGCAGATCATTTGCCCCGTCGCCCACCGCGATCACCTGTTCCAGTCTTATATGCTCCATCTGTGCGATCAGTTTCATGAGCTGCGCCTTTTTCTCGCCATCAACCACTTCACCGATATACTTTCCGGTCAGTTTCCCGTCCACGGCCTCCAATTCGTTCGCATAGACGTAATCGATATCCAGCTCCTTTTTGAGATATTCCGCAAAAAAGGTAAAACCGCCGGACAGGACCGCTATCTTGTAACCGAATGATTTCAGGGTTGATATCAGACGTTTCGCGCCTTCGGTGATCTCAAGATGTTCCGCAATGTCCCGCATGAGCGAAACATCCAGTCCTTTCAGAAGCGCCACACGGCGGGTGAAACTTTCCTTGAAATCGATCTCCCCCCGCATCGCCGCTTCGGTGATCGCGTGCACCTCTTCCCCTACACCATGCCGCTTGGCAAGTTCCACGATGCATTCCTGGAGAATGAGTGTAGAATCCATATCAAAACAGACCAAACGCCGGTTCTTACGGTAAATATCATCATGCTGGAATGAAATATCGACATCTATACTCTGGGTCAGATTAAAAAAATCCGTTTTCATTTGTTCTTCGTTTTTCGGAATGCCCCTCACAGAGAATTCGATACAGGCCGTTGTATTCTTATGGGGATCGGGATCAAGCGCTACCCTTCCCGTAAGCCGGTTGATCGTATCAATGTTTAGACCCTGTTCAAAAATAATGCGCGTCAGCGCGCTGATCTGCTTTGCGGATATTTTTCTTGAAAGCATCGTGATAATGTAGCGCCCCTTGCCCTGACGGTTTACCCAATCGCTGTATTCCTTTACCGGGACCGGTGAGAACTTGACCGTTATATCGAGATCGTAGGACTTATACAACACGTCCTTAAGGATGTTCGAGGTCTCCATATCCCCCACTTCCACCAACATGCCGAGGGACAGACTGTTATGGATGACCGCCTGACCGATATCGAGGATATTGGCGTTGTATTCCGACAATATTTCCGTAATGGTGCTTGTTAAACCCGGTTTATCCTGACCGCTGATCGTCAGAAGCAAAATCTCTTTTTTATTCATACCTTCTCCTGTGAATTTTTTCAACAATAATGAAAATAAAACAACGTAATGTATAATATTTTTCTTACATTATAAAACGGGTTTTTGATAAATATTTACGACATATGCTGAATATCCGATGATATTCGGTTAATTTGAATAAATAACTTAATAATTGAAGGAGTCAGGCATGAAAGTTCTTATTACCGACGGGTTGAGCAAACAAGGTCAGGAGATACTGAAAGCGGCGGGTATTGAATACGATATTCAATATTACGAACCCGAAGACCTCATCAAGGTCATACCGGAATATGATTGTGTGCTTGTCCGTTCGGCGACCAGAATACCCAAAGAGGTCATAGACGCCGGCACAAAACTGAAAGTCATCGCACGCGGCGGTGCGGGTATTGATAATATTGATCATGCATATGCAAAGACCAAAGGGATCCCCACCCTGAATACACCTGCTGCGAACTCCGCATCTGTCGCGGAACTTGCCATTGCCCACATGTTCGCACTTGCACGTTTTCTGCATCAGTCCAATCTCACCATGCGCGAAGGAAAATGGGAAAAGAAAAAATACAAAGGTATCGAACTGGCGGGAAAGACCCTCGGACTGGTCGGATGCGGCAAGATCGGCCAGCTGACCGCTGAAAAGGCCATCGGACTCGGTATGAAGGTCATCGCCTGTGATCCGGTCGTCACGGAAACCTGTATGAACATCAAACTTCTGCCTTTTGAAGAAATTTTAAAACAGTCCGATTTCATATCCCTGCACGTACCGAAAATGAAAGAAGCCCTTATCGGTAAAAAAGAGATCAACATGATGAAGGACGGCGTTTATATCATCAATTGTGCCCGCGGCGGCGTGATCGATGAAGCTGCGCTGCTTGAAGCATTGAACAGCGGCAAGGTCGCCGGTGCAGGTATCGATGTTTTCGTTAATGAACCGACGGATAACATGGCACTGGTATCCCACCCCAACGTATCGGTCACACCCCACGTGGGAGCCTCCACAAACGAAGCTCAGGACCGGGTCGGTATCGAGATCGCCGAAAAGATCGTCGCCGCCCTGAAGGGCTGATAACGCTTACTAATGCAATCAAAGGGATACGTTGTGTATCCCTTTTTTGTAATCATACATTTTTAAATTTGCAGACCTTGGCTGTTTTCAGTATTTCCTGTGTAAAAAAAAACTATTCATGATCAGCAGTCAATCCAATTCCGTAAATTCTCCGTGGTTGTAATAATTCAACCCCTTGACAAGCTCGGAGTTACCGTGATCATACAGACTTGCATTTTATTACCCTGAACCCTCCGAAAACCAAGAAATATTAAATATTCATCCAATTACTAAATTCTAAATTCTCAATCTCATAATTGTCAATTGTCCTTTGTCAATTGTCCTTTGTCAATTATTCTTTTTATTATGTTCTTCCCCGTTTTTTTCTTAATTTTGTATTCATAACATAACAGGAGCTTTTTCTATGGTCAGGATCAAAGCTTTCCGCGGAATACGTCCACACGTCGATTTTGCTTCGCGCATTGCCTCTCCCCCCTATGATGTGGTCGATCTCACAGAAGCACGTTTACTGGTAAAGGATAATCCCTGCAGTTTCATGCATGTTGTTCGGTCGGAAGTGGATCTTCCGGACGGAACGGATCCCTACGATCCGAAGGTCTACCGGCAGGCAGAGGAAAATCTGCGCACATTCCGTAAAAAATGGATGTTGCAGGAAAAAGAACCTTCTCTTTACATCTACCGGCAGGTCATGGACGGGCGTTCACAGACCGGTCTGATCGCCTGCCAGCATATCGATGATTATCTGGAGGGCAGGGTCAAGATCCATGAACTGACCCGGGAGGAAAAGGAAAAAGACCGCATCAAGCACATTGATACGGTGAATGCCAATACCGGACCGGTGTTCTTAACATATTCGCAGGACAGGCTGATCGATGCACTCATCGCCCAAGCCATGGTCGGAGAACCCGATTATGATTTTACAAGTCCGGATAAGGTACGTCATACGCTTTGGCACATTGCCCAACCCCGGATCATTGACGAGCTCTGTACCGCATTTTCCAGACTGCAGCATGTTTACGTTGCAGACGGTCATCACCGGTCCAAAGCCTCGGCACTGGTCGGGAAAATGCGCCGTGAGAACAATCCGCATCACAGCGGAGATGAAGAATACAACTGGTTCATGGCTGTTTTTTTCCCGGATAACCAGTTAAAGATCATTGACTACAACAGGGTCATAAAAGATCTGAACGGAAGGGATGCGCATACCTTTCTTTCTCTGCTTGAAAATATCTTTCATATTGAAAAAAAATGCTGTCACCATGCCGCAAAACCGCATAAGGAACATACGCTTGCCATGTATCTGGACCGCAACTGGTATCACATGCACTTCAGGGATGCGATATTAAAAAAGGACGATCCGGCGGAAAACCTGGATTCCGCGCTGCTTACCTCCCAGGTTCTGGATCCGCTCCTGGGTATCAAGGATCTGCGCAAAGATAAACGCATAGATTTCGTTGGCGGAAACCGCGGATTGCAAGAACTTCAGCGACGTGTGGATTCAGGTGAAATGGCAGTGGCTTTTGCCTTATATCCCATCAGTATGCGGCAATTGATGACTATCGCCGATTCCAATGCTCTGATGCCGCCAAAGACGACCTGGTTCGAACCCAAACTTCTGAGTGGACTGGTCATGCATTCCCTGGAAGACGAATCATGAGACATCATACACTCGTTCAATGGGAAAACGCTCTGAAATCCGTACTTGATCAGATCGACATCATCCTGGAGGAACGTTACGGGGATCAATATGATCTGCATCCGGCACGGCGCCCGCACGGGGCGACATCCAACCGTTCGCACGACGGACTCTTTGATATCCGGGGCGAATTCACGCTGGGCATCGGTTCCCGGACCGGACGAGGATATATTGTTGATATCGACCTGAAAACCCTGCAAAAAGTTCCTCAGGAGATCATTGAACAGATCGAGGATGATGCTATTGATGAACTTAAAAAACGTCTTCCGGAAGTTTACCCCGGAAGAGAACTTTTTGTCGAAAGGGACGGGAATGTGATCAAGATCCTCGGGGATCTTTCACTGGGCAGTCTGTAAGCGATGCCGAGGTTCGCGTATGTTGATATGTGATCTTATGATCAGCGACCGAAAAAACTTCTATTTTAGTTTCTGAATGATATATTCATCAACCGACTGGGCGATTTTTTCCGCCATCCGGGTCCTGAACGCGGGATCCGCCATTTTGTTTTCATCTTCCGCATGACTCATAAATGCAAGTTCGACCAATATGGACGGTCGTTGCGGCATTCTGCACATCATGTAATTAAAGGATCCCACGATACCAAATTCTTCCAAAGGCAATTCCCGCATTTTCCCGTAGGTCAGTTCGGCGAAATCACGCCAGAAAGGATCATTGTAATAGGTACTGGTACCCGCGACGCGCAAATAATGTCCGCCCGCCGCATTCGCATGAACGGAAACAAAGACATCCGCCTTGAGGGAATCGGTTAACAACCAGCGATCGCGCAGACCGGGCGCACTGTCCCCCGGCCGAATCTCGACGACCTTATATCCCTTCTTCCGAAGCATGTCCCGCAACTTTTCGGAGGTATCGCGGTTCACGTCCTTTTCAAGCAGTCCGGACAGACCCACGGCACCCCAGTTCCAGTCGCCGCCATGTCCGGCCTCAATGGCAATAAGTATCTCGTTCTTCTTCGGGGGATATTTTATACGGAACTCCAGGTGCCTGTTCCTCTGTATCAATTCATATCCCCAGATATTATCGGTCTTAAGCTGGATATAGACATCATAGGTCTCGGCATCCTTTTGTTCCCAGGTGACATAATCGATGATCTTCAATCCTTCGCGGTGACTGAGCCAGGTGCTGATCGACTGGACACCGTATAAGCGGATACGAATGCGCTTATGTTCGGGCTGAGGGGTCATCACGTAGGGAACGGGTTCCGGCCATGGAATGGTGACCACCTCGGAGGTCGAATCAACATAGACGTTCATCGAACTGATGTAATACTGCGGTGCGGGCATTCCTGCCGGGAGGACCTTGACATGCCGTTCGTGCACATACGCTGTCTCAGTGGCGTTCAGACGTATCCGGTAATTCGGACCGAATTTACCGTCCGTAACGAAGCGTACGCCCTTAGGAAATTCATTAATATAGGGTCCGCCAAGCCGGACTACACCCAGCGAGTAGCTGACCGGTGTAAAATCTTCTTTGGTCTCGATCACGGGGAAAAGATGTTTCTCCCTGACCTTAAGGCTAACGGGCAGATTATAGGAATATTTCTGACCTTGCTTGTCCCTTGCCGCCACCTGAATATAGGCCGAATCAACATTCTGATACGGCGCAGAGGGAACATTACCCACATAGCGGCTGCCATTGTACCAAAGGGGCAAGGGATGACCGTTCACGTATAAAAGGATGGTATCCAACTGATCGACCAGCTGCGATTCGAAGGTAATGCGCATGACATCATCCGCGGGCAGTTCAACACTCCCCTGTGGGCTTACGCTGTTAAGCACAACGGCATGCTTTGTGGTTGTATCCGGCATATTTCCGTAGTAGATGTTCTCATAAAACAGGGTCTTCCCATCCCGGGTGACCGATCCGCGGACACGTGTACCTCTTCCATAAGGATGAAAGGGGATCTCCGTAAAAAATATACCCGTGTTCGAATATGCTTCAAGCACATGTTCGTTTATACGTGTCACTCCCGGACTTGATCTGAAGAGGAATTGGAAACTGGAATCCTGTGTCATAACGGCAGGTGCGCGCCGCAATTCTATAAAGAAATCGGGACGGTCCAGACTGTTGTCGGGCAGCACTTTATAGCGATAGGGTACCGTCCATCCCCGGGTCGGGAAACGCATTTTATCCTTCATGCTCTCAAAGGCAAGTTGTGAGGGAAGCGATCGTGAGGCGATCGACAGTACTCCGTCCCGGTCTAAAAAGCGAAAACGATCGCTCTGATTGACTTTGATGATATTTCCCGGCACGCTTTTATGACTCAGATCGATCTCGGCATAGACATAAGCGGTATAGGTCCGGGATAAATAGGGTAAGGACGCCTTCCCTTCAAAGGGTGACTTATTCAAAGCGTCACTCGCCGAAAAGACCAGAGCCCCCTTGCCCTGATGCTTTATGATCTCTTCGTAAGCGCGTTTGACGTCATTTTCCCTGTAATTCTCTTCATCGCCCCTCAATGCGGGAAGGATATACGGGGCATGATCGCCGGCCTGCTCGAGATATGCTTCATACAAACCGTTAAATGTCTTTATGCGGGCATGGATACGGGGAACCAATATGTCCACGATGCCGTCTTCCAGCCAGCGAATACCCTTTTGAAAGTGATAGGTATCTGCGGGAAGCATATTCCGGATGCTTTTCGTTTCCTTGACCAGGGGTTCGGTTTCGGCGAAGATCGTCAGATAGGGTTTGATCATTTTGATCTCGCAGACCATCGCTTCGAGGCAGGAACTTATGATATCCTGAGCAAAGGAGACCTTATCGGTCTTTGTAAAAAAGCGAACGTCCTCATAACAGTCCGTAAAAGCTTTGGTCTTAAGGACCTTATCATCGGGATATTTGATATTGGTAAAATAAAATCCGTCAATGTGATATGCGGTAGCAAGTTCTCTGACCTGCCCTTTCAGATAGGCTCTGACCTCGGGATCGGAGGGATCGAGATAATAGAGAACATCATGGGACAGCGGCTGCAGATTATCATCGGTCAGTACCCACTTTTTTCCGAAGCAATTAAAAACATGGTCGGGGGATTTGGGTTTATTGACCGTATTGTATGCCCCCAGCACATCCAACTGGACATACAGCAGCAGATTATTTTTCCTCGCTTCCTTGAGTGCAAGGTCCAGAGGATCAAAACCGGGATCCTGCTCCTGGAATTTTGTGCTCCATGTCCCGTATTCCGAAGGATAAAAACATTCGCCGGCCTCTCTGACCTGAAAAAAGATGGCATTATAACCCTTTTGGGGCGCATCGGCGATGATCTTTCGCAATGTTGCCTGTTTTACCGCGTTATCCGTCCCGAAAGCCCAGTCCGCAGAAACTATCTGAAGCCCATGCAGTTGACCGTCGGCATACAGAGGGATCATTAAAAAGAGTATCAGACAGAGAAGAAACATCTTCTTTAAAGCATTCATCGGTTCCGGCATATTGTTTTTCATCATTATCACACCTGTTATGGCTTAATTGGAAGAAAGATATAAAATATTATGGTAAAATAAAACAGGAGTTTTTTATCTCCTGTCCTATTTGCCTGTCGGAGCGACAGGATTTGAACCTGCGACCCCTTGAACCCCATTCAAGTGCGCTACCGGGCTGCGCTACGCTCCGAAAAATGCAGGTAAATATATAATAAATCCCTTCGCCGTGCAACGCATTTTTCTGCACGACTTGTAAAGCTGTCCGTTTTTTGCGTATTATAAAGAAAATGCCGGACCGTGGAAGGGGTCGTATCACTTTACACCTTGCTCCACAATAATGCTTATGATTTTTTTTCGTTCAGGATCTCGATGATCTCACGGATATTGGAAGATATTTTCCTCAGGAGATCGCGCATTTCCTCTTGCCGCGCATCATCTTCCTGCGGTGCTTCCATACGGATCTTTTCAGGGACCGTTTCTTCCGGCACGCTCTCCAGGGCCTGCCCGGGTACAGTCGGTTCGACCTGCCGGGGTAGGTTCTCTTTTTGAACCGGTTCGGGTATATCTTCGACCGGGAAGAGAATATCGTCTTCCTCTTCTTCCGGAGATGTTTCGGGTTCCCCCATGTTCGGATCGGCATCTTCTTCCGCGGCGGGCTCATCCACTTCGGGTTCCGGACTAACGTCGTCATCGATTTGCAGATCGCTTTCGGGCTCGGGCGGCATCAATTCATCGATCTTCCTTTTATAAAGATCTTCCGCCTTGAGATGGCGTATCATTTCTTTGGTTTCCTGAATGGAAAGATGTTTTTCATGCATGTAATAACGGATAAGGCGGATCGTGGCAATATCTTCCTTTTTATAGATCCTGTTCCCCGCCCGGTTCTTCTGGGGTTTCAGTTCTTTGAATTCGCTTTCCCAATAGCGTATAACGGACTGCTTGATATCCAGCATGTCGCTGATCTCGCTGATGGAATAGTACAGTTTTTTAATGTTTTGACGGTTCATAGAACAACCTGTTATTATACAATGCTTAAAGATACGGCTATAAGTAACTTATTATCAAGTATATTTTTTGTCATTTTCAATAACGCGGAAACCCTTATCGGGAACTACCGCGATCGCTTGTCCGAAAGTCGCTGTTTCATCCGGGTCAGCAGAGAAAAAGCGTGGAACGCGGAGGCTTTGCATGTTTCAAGGCAGATACCCAAAGGACGCATCCGGATCTTGCGCAGTACGCTGAAACGGTTGTCCACCACCCGGTATACGGGAGAACGCGAGATAACGCCGTAACGGGAAGCTTCCGAGAAGCCCAGCAAGTGTTTATATCCTGCATCCTGTGCCAGTCTGACCATCTCCATATTGTAGGCTCCGAAAGGGAAACAAAAACTCTCTACCTTATCCCCTGTCAGCGTTTCGAGTATCTGCTTTGAGCGGAGCATCTCTTCCGCGGCCTTTTGTTTGCCGAGCGAGATCATGGCATGATGCCGTTCACCGTGCGATGCCACTTCCCATCCCTCATCGTGCAATGTTTTTAACTGCACCCGGTCCATATGCTTTGAGCGGATGTTCCCGGGCGTAAAATCCCAGGTATTCTCTTTTCCGATGTAATTGGTCGGAACAAAGACGGATGCATGGAAACCGAGTTCGTTCAGGATCGGACGGGCATTACAAAAAACACTTTCATAAGCATCGTCGAAGGTCAGAATAAAATCATGTTCGGAATGAGCGGACATGTATTCTTTCAGACTTCTTCCCCTGTATCCCTTTTCCGCCAGATAACGCATCTGACGTTCGAATTGCCGGGGATAGAGCATCGTAAAGGATAATTCCCACTGATCTGATATCTTATGATAGGCTAATGCGGGATATTTCACGTCATGACCTGTTGGGTTTCAGTAATAATGTATGGAAGGCCTTTTCATCGAAAACGTATTGCGCCAGATCCCGGATATCGCGGACAGTGACGGCATCGATCTTTTTCAATGATTCGTCAATACTGGTGATCTCGTTGTAACGCAGATGCTGCTGTACCATTCTGTCAAGCCGGTGATGCATACTTTCCAGACCCATGACCAGACTGCCCTTGGTTTGCGCTTTGACCTTATTCAGTTCCGCTTCGGACAGACCCCCGTTCTTAAGATCATTGAACTCTTTCCAGATCAGTTCGTTGAGGGTGTCGATATGTTTTTTATCCGTTGCAACATAGACCCCGAACAGGCCTGTCGTTTTGAAGGCGTCAATAAAGGAATAGATCGTGTAGGCAAAACCGTAACGTTCACGAATGTTCTGAAAAAGGCGGGAGGTCATCCCGGCCGAAAGAACGGCATTCAGAATCGAATAAGCAACACGTCGCTCATCGGTATAACCAATTGATCGACGCCCGGTTATAAAGTGGCATTGTGCAATATCCCTTGAGAGGATACGATCTTTCTCTCTCGGATCAGCGGGGGTGATTTCCTTCCGTGTGGCCGTTCCGGTATGATAATCTTCCATTTTTTGCCTGACGATCGCAAGAACACGTTCATGTTCCACGGCACCTACGGCGATCACTGAGATGCGGTAGGCGTTATAGTTCTCGGCGACATATGCCAGGATATGTTCACGTCGGATGGAAGTAACGGTCTCTTCCGAACCCAGGATGGGAAATCCGTAAGGATGATCGGGGAACATCTGTTCCATAAACGCATCATTGGCCACTTCCTGAGGCGTATCCAGGGTATCGTGGATCTCCTCGATAATAACCGATTTTTCGCGTTCGATCTCTTTTTCCGGATACCTTGAATGGTGGACGATATCACAGAGTACGTCCAGGGCAGTCTCCAGTTCGGTATCCAGCACGCGCGCGTAAAAGCCGGTCAACTCCCTGCTGGTGTACGCATTGATATGTCCTCCGCGCGATTCGATATCCTCAACGATATCATAGGCGGTTCGGGCTTTTGTCTCTTTAAAGGACATGTGCTCGATAAAATGCGAAATCCCGTTATTATCGGGATTTTCATCGCAGGAGCCTGCCTGTATAAAAACACCGACCGCAATCGACCGGACATTGCCGACCGATTGCGTTAGTGTTGTTATGCCATTTTTAAGTATCGTTTTACGATAAGGAATATGCATCAATTCCGCCGATGATTATTCCGACGATTCCTTGATTGATCGTTCCTGTCGCTCCGGGGTCTGCGTTCGGGTTCCACAAAACCTTCCGGCGGTTCAGATGTGCGGCGGATACTAAGGTTCATGCGTCCCTGACTGTCAATTTCAAAGAGTTTGACCTTGATCTTATCGCCTAATTTTACAACATCGCTAACCGCGTTCGTACGTTCCCATGCCATTTCACCAATATGGATCAAGCCTTCTTTTCCGGGCATGAATTCCGCAAATGCGCCAAAATCCATAAGACGCGTGATCGTTGCGTCATAGATCTTGCCGACTTCGGGTTCGGCGACCAGCGCTCTGACCATATCTTCGGCTTCTTTGGCCTTGGCGGCATCCATGGTGAAGATACGGATGGTACCGTCCTGTTCAACATCCATTTCGACGCCGGTTTTGGCGATGATGTCTTTAATGACCTTTCCGCTCGGTCCGATCACCGCGCCGATCTTTTCAACATCGATCTTGAGAGCTGTAATACGGGGTGCCCACTTGCTCAGTTCCGGACGCGGCTTATCGAGTCCCTTGCGCATTTCTTTAAGGATATGCAAGCGGCCTTCTTTTGCCTGCTGCAGCGCATCTTTCATTACATCATAGGACAATCCCTGGATCTTAAGGTCCATCTGGATCGCGGTGATACCGTCATCCGTTCCGGTGACCTTGAAATCCATATCGCCGTAATGATCTTCATCACCGAGAATATCGGACAGTACGGCCGCTTTTTTTCCGTCGGTGATCAGACCCATGGCAATACCGGATACCATTTTGCTGATCGGCACACCCGCATCCATCAGGGACAGACAGGCACCGCAGACCGAAGCCATCGATGAGGATCCGTTGGATTCCATAACATCGCTGACTATGCGGATGGTATACGGGAAGGTTTCCGTATCCGGTAATACGGGTTTCAGTGAACGCTCGGCCAGATTGCCGTGTCCCACTTCCCTGCGGCTTACACCGCGGATCATTTTAGCTTCGCCGGTACAAAATGGCGGGAAATTATATTGCAGCATGTAGACTTTATCGGCGTTACCGTCAATGCTGTCCAGCAGCTGTGCATCACGGGATGAACCCAGTGTGGTTGTGACCAGTGCCTGCGTTTCACCGCGTGTGAACAACGACGAACCATGCGCACGCGGCAGTACCTGTACTTCCGGCGTGATCAAACGGATCTCGTTCGTCTTTCTTCCGTCTACGCGTACGCCCTTGCTAAGGATCTTTACGCGGATCTTCTCTTTATGCATCTCATGAACGATGTTCTTAACGTCATCGGCACATTCGGGATAGGTTTCTTCCATCGCGGCAATGATCTCATCGACCAATGCCTTTTCCGCGTCATTGCGTTCCTGCTTCATGACGATATTGAGAATATCGTCCATTTTCTTGTCGGCCATCTTTCTGACGGAAGCGATCAGTGATTCATTTGCTTCTTCGACGGGCTTTTCACGTTTTACGGGTTTGATCTCCGCAACAAGCTCTTCCTGCATCGCGATCAGTTCCCGGATGGCTTCATGCGATTTTTTGACAAGTTCCAGAAGATCATCTTCCGATACTTCTTTTGCCTCGCCTTCCACCATGACGATCGAGTCCGCGGATCCGGCGACTACGATCTCCATATCGCTTTCTACGATCTGCGGATAGGTCGGGTCAATGATATATTCACCATTGATACGGCCTCCGCGAACGGATGCGATGGGTCCCTCAAAGGGGATGTTCGAAATACTCAGGGCTGCGGATGCCGCAACGGCTCCGAGCATATCCGGTTGGTTCTCTCCATCATAGGAGAGGACATTCACGATGACCTGCGTTTCGTAATACCAGTTCTTCGGCAGTAAAGGCCGTATCTGGCGGTCAATGATACGTGAACTCAGGATCTCGCGATCGGATAATCTTCCTTCACGCCGTAAAAAACCGCCGGGGATCTTTCCGCTTGAATAGAATTTCTCGCGAAATTCAACGGTAAGGGGGACAAAATCCGCGCCTTCACGCATTGAATTTTCAGAAACGGCCGTTGCCAATACCATGGTATCGCCAACGCGTGCGAGGACGGAACCGTGCGCTTGTTTTGCAATGCGTCCGGTTTCCAGACTGATCACCTTCCCGGCGATCGTTTTTTCTTTCTTGATCAAAATGTTCTCCTTCCAACGGCAACTACAATCCTGCCGTTGATCTTTTATGTTATTTTCTTAAACCTAATTCTTTAATAAGCTGCAGATAGCGATCGTAATTCTCTTTCTGAACATAACGCAGCAAACGGCGACGCTGTCCGACCAGTTTGGAAAGACCGCGGCGGTTATGATGATCTTTTTTATGCATTTTGGCATGTTCCGTCAGATCAAGGATCCGTTGTGTCAGCAGGGCGACCTGTACTTCAGGCGCACCGGTGTCTTTTTCGTCTTTACCGAATTTTTTTACGATCTCTGCAATTTGTTCTTTTGTTAAACTTGACATTTTTCCTCCGTCAATATGTTTTACATTTTTTGATATCTTCTTTTATCTCTGCGATCAAGGCTTCTGCGTTCTCAAATTTCTTTTCGTTCCGGATAAAGCGTTCGAATTGTACGGCAAGGGTCTTACCGTATTCCTCGCTGAGCTTCATATCCGGAACATGGACCTCCAGGCTCAGTTTGTCCGCCGAGAAGGTCGGGCGCATACCGATATTACATACGGCGGGCAGACATTGCCCGTCCAGCAGGAGTTTGACACAATACACACCCATCGCGGGGATCACGCATGAACGTTGATCCGGAAGGATGTTCATGGTCGGGAATCCCAGCACACGTCCGCGCTGTTCACCCCTTACAACCTTACCCGTGAGGCGGTAAGAATAGCCAAGCATTGCGTTTACGTCCTCTATGCGGCCTTCTTTCAGTTTCTTCCGGATCAGCTGACTGCTGATCTCCCGGCAGGCATATTCGGCTTTCGGAACGATGACCAGGTCAAATCCCTTCATCGCACCGGTCTCTTTCAGATAAGCGATACCGCCTTCATGTCTGTTTCCGATATGATGATCGGGTCCGGCCACTAAAACCTTCAGATCGAGATATGTCAATAAGCCTTGAATGAATGTATCGCGTCCGGTTTTTGCGAATTCCTGGTCAAATGCGATAATACACAGTATGTCAATTGACAAGGATCGCAGATGCGCGATCTTTTCTTCCGTTCGCATCAGTGCAACTTCATGTTCCCCGCTGAGGACTTCCCGGGGTGTCGGTGAAAAGGTCATGATCATGCTTTTCACACCCCGTTCTTTCGCTTCCTCGCGCACGGTGGCAATGATCGCCCGATGTCCGCGGTGCAGTCCGTCAAATGAACCTATTGCCAGGGCAACTGCGGGCCTGTCCCTGATGTCTTCTAATCGTTGATAGATTTCCATTCTTCTATAAACCCGTCAATGGTATAGCATTCATCCAGAGTAACATCTCCGATCCGCTCCCGGACGAGGGTATCCGCATACCCGCCGCATCCAAGTGAACGGCCGATATCGCCTGCCAGTGTCCGGATATAGGTTCCTTTGCTGCATGTGACCCTGCATGTCAGTACCGGCCAGGAATACGCAAGTATTTCGATAGCGTCAATACGGACAGCGATAGGGTCCCTTTCAATGATCTCACCCGCCCTGGCCAAAGTATAAAGACGTTTGCTCTTTACCTTTTTGGCCGAATACATCGGCGGGATCTGGGTAATATTACCCGTGTATTCCGGAAGGATCCTCCGAATGTCATCCACGTCCGGTGGCGAATCAGGCGTGCTGCTTTTCAGTATCTTTCCGGTTCTGTCAAGCGTGTCGGTCTCGACACCCAGTTTTATGTCAACGCGGTATACTTTGTCCTTATCCCTGTATGCGTCAAGCTTTTTCGTATGCCTGCCGAATCCAAGGATCAGAACACCCTCCGCGAAGGGGTCAAGTGTTCCGGCGTGCCCGACCTTTTTAAAGCCCGTGGCATACCGGCATTTGTTCACAACATCGAAGGATGTCCATCCCACCGGTTTGTTAAGAGGCACGGTCAGTCCCTCTATCCTGCCGGCCTCAGATATCTCGCAATAGGATATTAATCGCTTCAACATTATCCAGACTATCGTCAATTAACAATTTTACTTTTGGTACGTAGCGCATGATGACCTTATTCCCTATCTCCAGACGGATACGGCCTTTGTATGCGATAAGTGCCTTCAAACAACGTTTCCGCAATTCGGCGTCCGGCGGATAGACACTGACAAAAATACGTGTTTCCATCAGGTCTTTTGTCATTTCCACACGTGAGACGGTCAACATGGCCCCCTCACATCCTTCGGGTGGAAAGTGCACAAGCAGGTCACCGACAGCGTGCTTTATTTCTCTTGCCAGACGCTCGGGTCGTGAATGCATTCCTTAACCCCCGAGTTTGCGCTTAACGGCTTTTTCCAAATAACTTTCAATGATATCGCCCGCTTTAAAATCGACGAAGGAGTCGATGTAGATACCGCATTCGTAGCCTTCGGTAACTTCCTTGACATCATCCTTAAAGCGTTTTATGGACGTCAGATACCCTTTGAATATTTCTTCATTATCACGCAATATGCGTATTGTCGTATTTCTTTTCATGACCCCGCTCATGACCATGGAACCGGCGACCACACCCACTTTGGATATTTTGATCAACTGCCGTACTTCGGCGGTGCCGATCACTTCGCGGACCTTATCCGGTTCGAGCAATCCTTCAAGTGCAAGGCGAACATCTTCCACCGCATCGTAGATGACGGTATAATTCCGGATCTCGACCTTGCGCTCTTTCGCAAGCTCCAGTGCTTTACCGGTGGCATTGACATGGAAACCGACGAGCACCGCGCGTGAGGCGGATGCAAGGTTGATATCCGTTTCATTGATCATACCGATCCCGCGATGGATCACTTTTACGGCGACTTCCTTGGTGGATAATTTCATAAAGGAATCCGCAAGGGCTTCAATGGAACCGTCCACATCGCCCTTGATGACCAGTGCCAGTTCACGTGTACGTCCCTCCGCGATCTGACGACCGATCTCATCCAGCGTCTGCAGTGACTGCGAACGGAATTCCTGTTCGCGATAGATGATCTGGCGTTCCGTCGCAATGCGGCGGGCCTCGCGTTCATCATCCATAACGATAAACCGGTCACCGGCCTGGGGAACGCTGTCAAATCCCTGGATCTGAACGGGATCGGCGGGTTTTGCTTCAAGAATGCGTTCTCCGTATTCGTTCATCATGGCACGGACCTTTCCGGCATAACGGCCGCATATAAAGGCGTCCGTGATCTTCAGTGTGCCGCGGTTGATCAGAACCGTGGCCACGGCTCCCAGTCCTTTGTCAAGCTGTGATTCGATAACGACCCCGCGGGCCTTCCCCTCGCTGCTGGATTTGAGTTCCAGGACCTCGGCTTCCAGAAGAATGGCTTCAAGCAAAGCATCCATGTTCATTCCGGTCTTCGCGGAAACACGTATGCACTGGACCTTTCCGCCCCATTCTTCGACCAGGACATTATTTTCGGATAATTCCCGTATCGCCCGCTCGGGGTCGGCATCGGGTTTATCCATCTTATTGATAGCTATAATGATCGGTACACCCGCTGCATGCGCATGGTTGATGGCTTCCTGGGTTTGAGGCATAACACCGTCATCACCGGCAACGACCACAACCACGATATCGGTGACTTGTGCACCGCGCGCGCGCATGGCGGTAAAAGCCTCGTGTCCGGGCGTGTCCAGAAAAGTGATGCGTTTCCCGTTCGGTGTTTTAACACTGTAGGCACCGATATGCTGGGTAATACCACCCGATTCTCCATCGACGACATGCGCTTTGCGCAAATAATCGAGAATGGATGTTTTACCGTGATCGACATGTCCCATCACCGTTACGACCGGCGGACGCTCCGTCAGTTTTCCTTCGATGACCTCGTCCTCTTCCTCGATCTCGCTGTGCTTATATTCTTCGGCTTTCCGGACCTCGGTCTCGTATTCGGCAGCGATCAGTTCGATCGTATCCCAGTCAAGACGCTGGTTGATGGAGACCATCAGTCCCAATCCCATACATTTTCCGATAATATCCGCTGCGGTAACATTCAAATGTTTGGAAAGTTCATCCACACTGATATATTCCGTGACCTCGAGAACATTATCTTCTTCGTATTCTTCCTGACCGGCGGACTGCTTTGATTTGTATTTTCGTTTTTTAGGCTTATCCCCCATCGATGCGAGTGTTTCGCGGATGGATTTATTGACTTCCTGCTGATCGACCACTTTCTTTTTCTTGGGGCGTTTTTTAGGTGCGCCGGGGACACTCGTATCAATATCCTCAATATTCTTTAACTGGCGGAAGCGCTCAAGACGCGATTCCATATCGGAGACCTGAATGCGTTTTGTCGCATGTTTATGGCGCTGTTTGAGTTTTTCAAGCTTATTCTCGAACTGATCGTCCGTTTTTTCTTTTTCTTTGGGCTTGGCCTTGCCTTTTTTCTTTGATTTATCCTCATCGCCTGCCGGTTTGCCTTTCCCGTCCTTTTCGTTCTTCAGGAGTTCCGCCGCTTCTTTTTCGGCTTTCTCACGTTCCTCTTTCTGCTTCTTCAGTTCAATGGCTTCTTCGATAGCCTGTTGCTTGACCTGTTTTTCTTTGTCCAGCGTTTTTTTCTCGATCTTTGAAAGATCTTCCGCCGGTGCTTTTGGCTTGGGAGGTTCCGGTTTGGCCTTGAGGTTCTCGAGGACCTTTTCTTCGACCTTCTTGCGTGCGGCTTCCTCGTTCTTCTTTTCTTCTTCGCGGGCTTTGCGGCGATCATGGTCATCAACACGCTGCTTTTCGCGCGCGGACAGGATCTTATCGGCCTTTATGACGTCCTCTGCATAATGATCCAGTACCATCTGATGGGTTTCGGGATCAAGAACTGTGTTCAGCGACGCAGAGATATCCTTGGTACCGAGATATTCAATGATATCTTTATGTGAGATATTCAGCTGCTTCGCAAGTTGAAATATTTTTACCGGTTTGTCAGCAGAAGCTGTCATACACGTCTCCTAAATCAGGTTATTCTTTCTCGTCGTCGGGACCTGAGGGATCTTCATCATCCGTATTATGGTCGATATCGAGTTCCTTGTCACTGCTGCGTTTTACTTCTACAGCTTCGTTGATCAGTTTCTCGATCTTTTCAAATGTCTTCTCGCCGATACCCTTGATCTCCAGCAGTTCACCCGGATCGGCATTGAGGAAGTCGGCGGCGGTTTCTATATCGGCATCCGCAAGTGCATGGATCTGCGCGGATGTAATACCCTGAATATCCTCAATATATATATCGTCGCCTTCAAAACGGTTGTATTCGGACTGGCGGATCGCGTCGATCTCGTATCCGGTGACCCTGCCTGCCAGATTAATATTGATCCCGCTTGAACCGATGGCGGTGGCGATCTCGTTGTCGTCGAACACGGCCAGAACGGTGCGGCGCTCTTCGTCGATCTCCAGGAACAGGGGTTTCGCCGGCGAAAGTGCGCGGGAAATAAGCAGTTCCGATTCGGAACTGTAGTTGATAATATCGATATTCTCGCCGCTCAATTCCTTGACGATGGCCTTGATACGGCTTCCTTTGATACCGACACATGCCCCAACGGCATCAATGCGCTTATCGGTGGATTCCACAATGATCTTGCTGCGCTTGCCGGGTACGCGGGCGATGGAACGGATATCTACGATACCGTCAAAGATCTCCGGTACTTCAAGTTCGAAGAGACGGCGCAGGAAAGAATCGTCCGCGCGGGTGATGATGATCTCGGGACCGCGGCTTGTCATCCGGACTTCCTTAATGATAGCCTTGATCGTGTCGCCGCGATAATAATGTTCCGTCGGGATCTGTTCGCTGCGCGGCATTTTCAGTTCGGTCTTGTCAATGTTGACATATACCGCATCGTTTCGTCGGATCTGATGGATGTTACCCATAATGATCTCGCCGACACGGTTCTGATATTCTTCAAATACCTGGTTGCGTTCAACCTCACGGATCTTCTGTCCCAGGACCTGCTTGGCGGCCGATATCATGCGACGGCCGAAGATCTCGGGGTCAATGACCTTTACTATGACCTCCCCGATCTCGGGATCGTCCACGTCGGGCAGTTTTTTTGCCTCGGAAAGGGCAATCTCAACAACCTCATCGTCCAGATCCTCATCCGCAACGATGGTCAGTTCCTGGTATATTTCAATTTCGCCCTTATCCGGATTGACGATCACGTCAAAATTGTCCACCTCACCGTATTTCTTCTTGATGATCGTATCAAATACTTTTACGATGATCTCCCCGACCTCTGAGCGATTGATCCCTTTTTCTCTTGCGAGACTTGTAAAGGCTTCAATGAGATTTTTGCTGTCCAATTCTTTATCTCCTCGTTTACCATTTTATTTTTAACGTGGCATATTCGATCTTATCAAAAGGAATATGCAGCACGTGTTCTTCTTTCTTTATGACTACCGCCAAGGTCAGTCCGTCCTCATTCACATCGCGGATCTGTCCGTTCAGCGGATTTTTCCGGTCATCACAACGATGATGCAAAGCGATCTCCCGCCCGATATTCTTACGAAAATGCCGCACTGCGGTCAGGGGGGCATCGATACCGGGTGAACTTACCTCCAGACGGTAACGCGGCGCATAATCACTGTCATACACCGGATCGTTCAGTATCTTTTTACTGATCTCGACCAACCGGTCCGAACTGATGCCCTTTTCGGTGTCACATACGACCTTGATCGTACCACCGGTTTCGGACATGCGGATGTCTTCGACCAGTACGTCGCCGCTTTCTGCCAGACGCTTGATAAGTGTCTGTAAATCATTCATATTTCAATGTCCTCATAAACAAAAAGTGGGAATTATCCCACTTTCGCGCCTAATATATGTATTACAGTGCCTTTGTGCAACTCTTTTTCTTATTTTTATCACGTATGTAATGGGATCTTATGTGCTCCGGGGAACATTTTTTGAAGCAAAAGAAAACGGACAGTCAGGACTGTCCGTTTTGATGATCATATTTATGACTGCGGTCTATTTTTGTGACAGGATATCAACACGGCTTTTTTGCGCTTCATTCAGCTCCAGCGTTTTCAGATACGCAACCACTTCATCGCGTTTGGTCCGGGCGTTTCCCTCAAGGTATATCTCTCCCGCCGTGATACCGTAATGGACCTTCTCACTGTTCGATATCGCATACTTTGCCGCTTTGAGATAGTTATCCCCTGACGTGAGGAGATCACCGTTGCGGTAATGGACACTGCCGATCAACTGATGTGCGCCGGTCTTAAGCGGTGCATCCTTGATCTTGCTTCCCGCAAAGGCTTCAAGATGTGCGAGGATCTCATTGTCCGGAGCACCCATGGCACGGGCCGTCAATCCCAGGTAATAATGTGCACGTTTACCCCAGTCGGTGTTCTTGTATTCATTCGCCACAAAGTAAAACTGGTCTTCCGCTGCAAGATAGTTGTTCTTCATGTACTGATCGAGGGCTATACCGAAATACCCTGCCGCTATCCTGTTGTTCTTCTGGATCGAGGCGCGCGTTACAAAAAATGTGCCGACCGCCAGAACAAGGATGATCCCCAATGTAATGAGGGTTTTGCCGTTCTTCTGAAAAAAACCGATCAGATGCGATACTTCTTCAAAAAAGGGATCTTCTTTCAGTTCCTTCTTTGTCATGTGTTTTGATGGCATATCTTACCTTTCCTTTGCATTTCAATACTTCGTACCCCCGGCCCGATTCGAACGGGCGACCTCAGGTTTAGGAAACCTGCGCTCTATCCGTCTGAGCTACAGGGGCTCGGGTCAGTCGCAATTATACCGAATTCGAAAAAAGATTACAAACTCTTTTTATGCTATTCTCTGCGATCTGCTGCCTGCATTTTTTATCATATTCGAAAAAAAAGCGGGGCTTTTTATCGCCCCGCTGTGGATGCCTTATTTCAGGTATTGAACATTCTTCTTCCCTTCGTCCACATTGACCCGGGTCAGCAGGATCCCGCCGATGATGAATAGGACAAGAACGGAAAGTACACTTAAGCGGATACCCATGTTCTCCAGATGGAGCGAACCGATCTGCAGATCGCCCGCATTCCGGGTGAGCAATCCGACAACACCCATCAGACTGGGACCGATCACGGCAGCAAATTTTCCGAGCAGATTGAAGAATCCGTAGAATTCCGCCGCTTTATTCTCGGGTATGATCCGGGAGTAAAAACTCCGGCTGATCGCCTGGATCCCGCCCTGGAACAATCCGACAGCCATGGCAAGCACATAAAAATGCCAGACCTGGCTCATAAAAAAGCCGATCATGGTGATCACGGAATAAGCGATGATACCGACGAACAGGGATTGTTTGGCACCGATCTTCTTTGCCAGCAGTCCGTAGAGAAGCGAACCGAAAAAAGCGACGAACTGCGTGATCAGCAGGGCAACGATCAATGCGCTTGTCGGGAAACCGAGGGCGGTCCCGATGGAAATGGCCATGCGGATGATGGTATCCACTCCATCAATATAGAACCAGTATGCCAGCAGGAACATACCGACGACCTTCAGATGCCGGATCTCCTTGAATGTCCCCATAAGCTGTTTCCATCCGGCTTTGACGGCTTTCCATATCCCGGGATCCCTGATGCCGAATTTGGGTTCTTCCACCCAGAGAAAGATCGGAATGGAAAAGAGCGCCCACCAGACCGCGACACTGAGGAAAGACAGCTTTACCGCCATGGTGTCGTCGGCGATACCGAAGATCTCCGGTTTGAGATACATCATAACATTGACCAGGAAAAGCAAGCCGCCGCCGATATATCCCATGGCATATCCGAGTGAGGAAACGTAATCGATCTTCTTTTCGGAGGCCACACCGGGCAGCAGGGAATCGTAAAAGATATTTCCTCCCGAAAAACCGACGGTTGCCAGAATATAGAACAGGGCGGCGATCTGCCACTGTCCCTGATGGATCATGAACAGTCCTCCGGTCATGACAATACCCAAAAACGCGAAGGTGAACATGAATTTCTTTTTGGCACTCCCCTTATCCGCAATGGCGCCCAGGAACGGCGCAAGCAAAGCGACGATCAGCGATGCGATCGAGTTCGAAAAACCCAAACGGGCGGTGGTATCGACCCCGGCAACCCCCGCGCTCCAGTAGGCGGAAAAGAAGATGGGGAAAAACCCCGCCATCACGGTGGTTGCAAAGGCTGAGTTGGCCCAGTCGTACATGGCCCATGACCAGATTGATCTCTTTTGATCCAACATGTGAATTCCCTCCATGTAAGAACATTCTGTTTAGTGTAAGAGTTTCTCTTCCAGCGGAAGATAGACAAGTTTACTATTTCTGTGGCAACTTTCATACCAAATAATGCGGTCGATCGTAAATTTTTCACGCGGTAATTCGATCTCGTAATACTGTCTGACAAGGTCTTCATGCGGTTTCTGTTTGATCCTGCCGATGGTGATATGCGGTGAAAAACGCTTTCCCGAATCATCGAAACCCATTGAAACCATCGCGGTGTTCAGTTCGTCGGACAAGCGGAAGATATGCCCCGGAACAGCCTGTAATTCGGCCATCAGCACACGGGGATCGCTCTCCCGCGGGAAATGACCGAGCTTTTTAAGTTCGACCTCAAAGGACTTTACATCCTCGGCGATGCTCAGGAATTCTTTCCGGATCTTGTCGAGCATATAATCGGGAGTGTCACCCAAAAACTTGATGGTGATATGCATCAGTTCGGGGCGTACCCATTTGATCCCGTCCGAAACCGGACCCAGCATTTTCTGGATGGCTTTCATGCGATCCGTAACGGACGCCGGAACGGGAAAAGCGATAAATGTACGTTTACTTGTCATTCGATCCCTTTTATCTGCGTGTCCTGCAACAGCAGACGCACGCGGTTCAAGGCCGCATAAGCGGCATATTCTTTGTTTTTCAGTCTCCCGCGGTTGAAGGTCAGTTTTTCGGAATGGTATACGCCGTTACGGGACACGGATATCCAGACGGTGCCCACGGGTTTATCGGGTGTTCCGCCATCCGGACCGGCGATCCCGCTTACCGCCACGGAAATATCGCTGTGGGAGCGTTTTTGAGCACCTGCCGCCATGGCCTCCACCGTTTCACGGCTGACCGCACCGCAGCGTTCGATGATGGCGGGATCAACCCCGAGTACATCTGTTTTGGATGCATTACTGTAAACGATATAGCCCTGAAGGAACATACCGCTCGCGCCGGGGATATTCGTGATCATGTCAGCGATCAGACCGCCGGTGCAGGATTCCGCCGTTACCAGGGTCAGATGCCGCTCCAGACAGATCCGTACGATCAGGGCCGGCAGTGTCTCGCCGTTGAGAGAATATACTGCATTGCCCAGCAAAGTACATATACCGCTGCGGTATTGCTCCAGCAGATCCGCATCCGGACCCTTCAGGCGGATCGTGATCCCGCGTACGGAGGGATAGAATCCCAGATCGAGCCGGGATGCGATATCCGGGAAATGTTCGGCGATCTTGTCGGCGATCTCCGATTCGGGCAGACCGAAGGTATTGATCTGCAGTTCGTATGTGTTGATATGCGGTAAGCCGGCCAGACGCGGCAAAATGCTCTGTTGCAGCATGTCCAGCATTTCGTAGGGCACACCGGGTAAAATATAGTAGCTTCGTCCCGCTTTCTGAAAGATCATCCCCTTGGCCGTGCCCTTCGCGTTGGGAATGAGCCCGGCATTATCCGGCAGCAATGCCTGTTCGCGGTTCCCGGGCGACATGATCCTTCCCCGCTCCCGGAACATGGCCTCGATCTCGTCGAACACATCCTGCCTGAAGACCAGCTTCCCTCCGAAATATTCCGTTACGACAGACTTTGTGCGGTCGTCCCCCGTGGGTCCCAGACCTCCGGTGATAAAGACATGCGTTGTGCTGTCCAGCAGATGGTCCAGCGCGTGCCGGATCGCGTTCTTTTCGTCGGGAACCACCGTATGGCGTGTGACCGGGATGCCTTTTGCGCGCAGTCCCGAACTCATGCTGCAGGCATTCGTATTCAGGGTATGACCCGCCAGCAGTTCGTCACCGATATTAATGATCTCCGCCGAAATATATTTCACAACAGTCTCCATAAGATAAAACCTGTCAGCCACGCGGGGACAGCGGCCAGGATATCATCCAGCATAATGCCGGAATAATGCTCCATCCGGTCAACTTTCCCAATGATCCAGGGCTTGAAGATGTCACATAGGCGGAACACGAGGAATACCGCAACAAGAATGATGATATTCTCTTTGGGTAAAGCGATCAGCGCCATCCACATACCGGCCACTTCATCCATGACGAACCATTTCGGGTCCTTGATATCCTTATGACGAACAAGATCACGGGCAGAGAGCAGTCCGCTGAGCACAAAGAACAGAAATACGGCGATCTCCACGCTAAGTGACATCCCGGCATAGCGGGCAAGCACATAAGCCATGCATGCCGTGACCAGAGATGCAAACGTTCCCGGCATAAAAGGAAACAACCCGATACCGAGAAAGGTTGCGATGCTCATTGCAAGCCGGCGGGAGGATGTTTTATTTCTGTTTTCTTCCATGTGAACGTTGTTTTGCAGTTTTGGAATACGAGCACTGGGCGCTGGGCGCGGAGCACTGAGCGCGGAGCGCTGGGCACGGAGCACTGGGCGCGGAGCACTGGGCGCGGAGTACGGAGCAAGAGTGTCGTGCCGGTTTACATTTTTTTCATTTCTTTCCTGAACTTCAGGTAATAATCCACGCCGGTATAGACGGTAAAGAGCATGATAACGATCATACTGATCCGTATTCCCCGACCCGTGAGAAAATCTGCCAGGAAATAATACAGTTTTTCGGGTATGCGCATGGACATCAGTGCCGGAATGGCCATGACGATACCGATAAAGATCATCTGAACAGCGGTCTTTGCCTTGGCCAGATTGCTGGTCTTAAAATGCAGGGAGCGACGCCTGGACTGCTTGCGAAGGTAATTCACGAACAGATCCCGGGCAAAGACCGGGATAATGATCCAGAGGGGCAGAATACCGATGCGGTAAAACGCGAAGAGCATCAAAAACACGAGGATCTTGTCCGCCATGGGATCCAGTTCCTTGCCCAGTTCGGTGACCATGTTGCATTTTCTGGCAATGATCCCGTCGACAAAATCGGTCAGAGCAATGACAATGTATAAAATGAAAAGGAACAGAGGCGATAAACTGCCCGGGACCTGAAAATGTCTGATAAAAAGCAGATACAGAACCGCTGACATCACGATGCGGATCATGGTGAGGATATTCGGGAGTTTTAGAATGTCTTTATGCATTGTTTTATTCGCTCAGAAGTTTTGGATCAACAATTTTAGTCTTATCCCTTTATAGCTCAAAATCGCTATTGCTTTCAATTCTCATCTCTCAGTGCTCAGTGCTCAGTGCTCAGTGCTCAGTGCTCATCTCTTAGTGCTCAGCGCAAATCTCCGCACTCCATTCATACACTCCTCTCGGGGGCTCTTTTATTCCTCCGGGATCTCGATCCTCCCCTCGACAGCCCTGGCAAGGGTCGCTTCATCGGTATACTCCAGATCCCCGCCAATGGGTATGCCGCGGGCAAGACGGGTGATCTTGAGCGGATATGCTTTCAGCAGACGGGAGAGATAAAAAGTGGTGGTATCGCCTTCCACCGAGGGATTGATGGCAAGGATGATCTCCTTGACGGGCTCCAGGCGGCGCATCAGACTGTCGATGGCCAGATCGTCGGGACCGATACCGTCCAGCGGGGAGATCAGTCCGCCCAGCACATGATATTTCCCCCGGTAGGAAACGGATTTTTCAAGCGCGATCACATCCATACTGTCTTCGACCACACAGAGCAGACTGTCGTCGCGGCGCGGATTGGCGCAGATATCGCAGGGCGTCTGTTCGGTAATATGGTTGCATACCGGACAATGGGTGATCTTATCCTTCATGTCCACAACGGCCTTAACGAACTCAACGATCTCCTCCCGCTCTTTATCAAGCAGATAAAAGGCTATGCGCCGGGCGCTTTTACGTCCGATCCCGGGGAATTTAGAAAATATGGTTTCCAGTTTGAGAATGATTTCCGGAATACCTGCCATCCTGCACCTCTCAGAAGCCCGGGAGGTTCATACCGCCCGTGATGGACCCCAGTTTGTTTTGCGTTAATTCATCGACCTTCTGCAAGGCCTGATTGACCGCCGCAACGACCAGGTCCTCGATCATTTCGGGTTCTTCTCCCATGATCTCCGGGGATATTTTTATGGAACGTACGCTCTTTTTACCCGTTGCGACCACGGTGACCATTCCGCCGCCGGAACTGCCGGTCACTTCCATGCTTTCCAGTTCCTTCTGCGCTGCTTCCATTTGTTTCTGCATCTGCTGCGCCTGCTTCATCAGGGCCTGCATATTTCCTTTTGGCAACATATTGTAACTCCTTGTTCACTATGCATTATATATCTGCAAAGATATTGAATTCACAACGCAAATGAAATCAATTTATGGAATAAATCGCACGGCGGACCGGTATCGATCGCCTTCCCCGCTGGAGGCGTATTATTTTAAATTGTAATTATTTGGATTGTTGCGGATATACTCGCGGATCCCGGGTAATTCCCTGCGGCGGAGGATACGGTCCCAGTAATTCCGTTGCCAGACCGGTGCTCCGGGGGTTCCGCGTGCAATATTGATCTTCCTCGTACCGGCGGATTTGAATCCGCGGATGATGGCGCCCAAATTGTCTCCCGGTGATCGGAATCGATCGCGTTCCCCGTTTGGGGCGTATTGCGATACGCCCCAACGATCCCCCGATATTTCAATAATGGCGTGCAAATGATCCGGCATAATCTGATAGACGTCCAATTTTATTCCCAGACGGATTTCCGTACTACGTTCCCATTCATTCCGGACGATCCTTCCGATCGAATTTAAAACCATCCGTCAGTTGATGATCTCGCCAAAAATATCTTGCTTGCGGTAACTACACAGGGTAACTAGATAGAAACCGGGCTTGGAATAATCATACCCGCGCAAACGCATGGATCTTCGATGATATTTCATCCCCCTCCCCATTTTTCATCCCCAAAAATACGTTCTTCCCCCAAGGCCGGCAAGGCCGGAATCGGATCTGTGACGTCGGCCACGGATGGGTTTTTATCGTTTATAATTTTCTACGAAATAATCGATGTAATCATAAATCTTCGTTGTGCAATAATAGGGTAAATTCATTAAGAAATAAGGTGTCCCACCCGGTGTTGTATGTTCTTCAATGGAAAACTTTCCGGCATAGAAACGAATGGCATAAGGATGATCGCAAGCATCAATAAATTGATGGAGCGAACGTAATCTTCCCGCTTTCCCTGATTTTATTTCTATAGGGATTAACAACTTTCCAAATTTTATCAGGAGATCAACTTCTGATGTGGACTTGCGATTTTCTCTAACCCAAAAATGCGGTTTTTCATCTTTGATGGAATTCATTGATATCAATTCCTGGGTGATCATATGAGGTATCACCGAACCCCGATATTCATTTGTCAGATCAGAAAGTTTCAACATATCGGCTTGAATTCCGAGTACATAATTGACAATACCCGTATCAAGAAATTGCATTCTGGGTGATTTGCGATGATCCGGTATAAGCGGAGGTTTTATTGATGTCGTTGGATATATTAGTCTAATGACTCTTGCTGCATCTAAAAGCCGCATTGCTTCTCCAACTTCACGATATTTATAATTTGATCCACCAAAATTATTAAACTTAATTCTTTGATCAAGCAATAAAGGGCTTGTATCCATAATATGCTTTAGAACATTTTTTTGTGTGGCACCGGATGCATATTTTTCCACATCATTCTTATATGTTGACCAAATACTTTCATAAACACCCGGAAGATTTGTTAGGTTACTATTATCAAGATATTCACTAAGCACTTCCGGCATTCCCCCAACAATGATATAGCGATTAAATTCATCACGTAATAATTTATGAGCAGACATGGAGATCGGTATTTTGTTAAATTTTTTAAGCAGTTCATTCAGACCCTTAGCGTTCAAATATTCCGGAAAATTCATTGGGAAAAGGTAAAGAAATTCAACACGCCCGACAGGATAGTGTTTAATATCCCCCAAAGCAAATTCAAGTAGAGAACCGGCAGCAATAACATATAATTCAGGAATCTCTTCGTAAAAATACCTTAATAAGCTTATTGCTTTCGGGGATTCCTGAATTTCATCTATGAACAACAAGGTTTTACCAACATTATCAATTGATAAATTATTTCTTAAAAACAATGATTCTGTCAGAGTGTGAACATCTTTATAATCTTCAAAGAAATTCCGATCATCCTCTAACTCCAGATTCAGTAATATCTTAAAAGAAAATGTATGAGAAAATTGTTCAACCAAGGTGGTTTTGCCAACCTGCCTTGCACCCCGCAAAATCAAGGGTTTACGATTTTTTCGGTTTTTCCAATCCTCTAATTTGGACATAATTTGTCTGCTAAACATGTTCATATTTCACCTGAATGTCTCATTGTCTGGGTTATTATAACATTAATATGTCTCATTGTCTAGGTTATTTTTACATAATTTTGTATCATTGTCTAGGTTATTCGGTTTTTTGATATGAGATTTTACAGTTTTTGCGCTTTTTACTGCCATAATAAAAAAGGACCCGCGAGCAGTTCGCGATGTTTTAATCGGCATAAAGCACATTGATCGCGTTATGCTTCACAATCAGAGTTTCATCATTTTCTTCTACCGCATCCGGGACATCTTTTTGTTTATCTTTTTATTGGGAAAATAAGAATTCTTATTTAATAATCTATCATTCAATTAAGTATAACGGTTTTAGCCTCACATTTTTACCATTAAGCCAATTTTCACAAAAATATCGTTTAATAGCAAGACGCTTAGCTTCTTGACTTTTTAGTATCTAAGACCCAATTACTATATTATAAATTGTCATGTATCAATTTATAAACAGTATTCACTTGATTTTCTTTTGATACGTCTTGTTCGGTTATTTGATGTGCAACACTGGCATCCCAGGCTTTTAAAAATATCTGAATTTTTTCTTCATTTATTAATAAATCCGGTCCCGTGTACTGAAAATTTTTATGTCCCATCTTTGTGATAAAAGCTGAGCGTATATTTCTCCAATCAGCTTGGGTGAAATTTTGAGTTAAATGATAAAGATCATAAATATCACGTGGAGCAGAATAAGACCTCTGTACCAAGGAGCGTAACTTTTCACATACTATTTCATAAATTGAATAACACTGTATTGTATCAGCTCCGACTAATTTATCTGAATACAAATGAATAATATTTCTATGTTCACCTGGAAATATGCAAAGTTCTTCGGTTGATATTTCTAGTTTAATTTTGGTAGCCCACCTATTGGGGTGAGTTGGTTGAACATGTTTTGAATGGTTGGCACCCCAATATTTAACTTTAACTTGATATCCTTTAGGAACATCCTTTGATATAATCGGTAATATTTCTTCAGGATGAAAAAGTATATCAGTTTCATCTTTAAGCTTTCTACAAATTATATCTAAATCAAGGCCCCTTAATACGAAATCATGCTTTTTTGAACTAAAATCCAGATCTTCTGAAAATCGATAATCACTGTAATAACATTTTCTCAAACATGTACCACCCTTAAAAAGTAATTTACTATCAAAATACTGACAAAAAACCGACAAGAAATGACCTAAGACATAATCTTTATCAACTGTTTCCGGTGAAACTCCCCAATCCTTTGACTTTAAAGCTATTTCATTTTTAGAGATCATCATTAATATGCTTCATTAATTACATCAAGAATATCTACTTTACTCATATTTAATCTCAATTTCCATTTCGAAGAATATTCACCCACATTTGCTCCCTTAGCATCGAATAAAGCATAATTGCTAAGTGGGTAGTTTTTGGCAAAATCTACAAAACTGGATAATTCCTTTTTATAGTATGTTTCTGCAAGAAAGCCCATGCGTTTGATTAAAGCAGCATTTTTGTAAATTTTTAAATATTTGATCAATATGGACGATTTCATGTCCGCGCGATTAAATGCTCTTAAAAGGTCTGCAAAATCTCCGGCATATCTGCTTTGATCAAAACAATCAATTAATGTCATCTCAACATCGGTCAAGGGAAATTTTTTATCTCCATATCCGCGGTAAATATTGCCAGTCATTTTTTCATTTTTTACGCTTACAAATTGCACTTTAGTACCAAAGATATCTGTTTCTCTTTTTCTTCCCTTAATTTTGATAAATATTTTATTGGGAAACCGTTCCGTTAAATCATGTAGGTGCAATGCAGACCAATATGCTACTACTCCATCATTTGCTATATAAGTTGACAGAACATAAGGATCATTAAAAGTATTTATCGCATATTTTGAACGTTCAATGCGCTTTATTAGTTTTTTATTGCAAAGATTTTCAACCGTTTCATTCAAATCTTCTACGGGCTCACCCAATCTTTTTTGAATATCATCTAATGAAAAGTATAAAACCTCTTGCTCATTTAGCTTGTTCAGGAAATCTATTTGAGTCTTCCTTAGTGATTTAGATATATAAGTGCTCTTTGCCATATTATTTGTGTCTCAATAGACCTTGTTCTTTGGGGTTTAACGCTACATGATTTATTATACCCCAATATAAGTTGTTAAAATTGGAAAACAAAGAATAATTTGATTGTTATATCTTGTGAAATGAAACTAAAAAGTAAGCCCTGGTTTAAATATCGCCTATATAACAAAACAAAGGTTTTTGTTGATATATTTTGTAACAGAACATAGGTTAATACAATAATCTTTAAGGATCGCGACCACAAGTCCGATTAACTCATCGACCCGCCTTCGTCAAGACTCCCAGCCTTCGTCCCAACTCATCGGGACTACGGCCGCCAAAGCGGCGGGTAGGCACCTTTTAATCCCCGAAGCTCCGTTAGGAGCGAAGGGGATCGACATCTTTCATCTTGTGATCTCCGTCACATTTTTCTACATTTATGGTATCATAATAAAAAGGACCCCTATGGATCGTTCTCCGCAGGATATGCCCCTACGTTTGGCGGCCTTTCACTGGCTGGAGCAGCAGTGCCGCATTCATGATGACGTGCTGCCCCGGAAGCTGCTGGAATTGGGATTCCCTTTTCGCGGCGAACGGATCACGCTGATCGGACAGACCGGAATCTGGAAGCCGCGACAGATGCAGCTGCCGATCTCGATCACGACGACGATCAATAGTCCGTATTCGGACAAACCCGGGGATAAATTCATTCAATACAGCTACCGTGGCACCGATCCCATGCACCGTGATAATGTCGGTTTGCGGGAAATACGGCGTCTGCAGATCCCCTTGATCTATTTCTATGCGGTTATGCCGGGGAAATATTTAGCAACCTGGCCAACGTATATTATTGACGACGATATTGCGGGGCTCTCTTTTAAGGTAGCCATTGATGAGGCCAGGATCGCCTTGAATCCGGAAGTCCATGAAGATGAAGCAGCTTACTTTCGTCGTTCGTATATCACCTCGAACGTCAAAGTACGTTTACACCAAAAGACCTTCCGCGAACGCGTGCTCTATGCCTACCAGACCCAGTGCGCGCTCTGCCGCCTGCGGCACCGGGAGTTGCTGGATGCGGCGCACATTATTGCGGACAGCGAGGACCGGGGCGATCCCATCGTCAGCAACGGACTTTCGCTCTGCAAGATCCATCACGCGGCCTTCGACCAAAATATTATCGGCATCACGCCCGATTATACCATTCGTATCCGGCAGGATATTCTGGAAGAAACCGACGGACCTATGCTGAAATACGGGATTCAATCCCTGGAGAATAATCGGCTCATTCTGCCGCAGCATAAAAAGGACTGGCCGGACCGGGAGAGGCTGGAGGAAAGGTATCAGCTTTTTCAAGGGTAAAACTGTGTACTGTCCTAAGAGAATGAGAGCCCGGTGATGCCAGCGGTGCAAATTGGGTGGGCGAAATTCATATTATTGAACGAAAAATAAGTATCTTATTAGGTCAAAAGTAATCAATCCAATTGATAAAATAACAAAACCAAATTGAACTATGATTAATTTTGCTACAGGTTTATAAATGAAATTCTGCGCTTCAGTATTAATTTCATTTATAATTTCATTAATTTTTACTGCTAATTTTCCTGCATCAGTATTAAGTTTAGCAACAGAAGAAAAGATCACAATTGTTTTTTTTAATAATTCAAATAAGCGCTTTATCCAATCCTTGAATTCAAAATTAATATAAATAACAAAACCGATAATCAAACAAACAACAATTATCGCCAAAACAATAATTGAAAATAATTTAAATGGAATAACACCAGCTGATTTATATTGAAGCAATACAGCAAGATAAAATCCAAGTAAGCCCAATGATATATTAGTTCCCCAAGTACTATAGCTATTAATCTTCTTTAATAAATCATAGACAGAATCAATAAAACCATTAACATATTGATCATCAATTTCGACAACACCCTCTTCAGCTTTAATAATATCTTTATTGTCAATTTTTTTCATAATAATGACACTTTATTATTAATATCCTCAAAAGTTGCCTTACCCTCTATCAAATCATTTTTAAGATCATTTAAATCAGTACTATTAGGGATACCCATAATCTTTACTTCACAATTTACCCCCAATCTTAATAATAATTTGTTCAACTCATCTAAAATATGCTCACGTAAAAGTGCTTGTGAATACTTGAATGTAATAAGTTTATAAAATGAATAGAATTCTGTGGTATCTTTTACATCCATTGATCTTTTATTCCAACCCCATTTTTTTGTTAACTTATTTATTAAAATTCGTAATGTTTTCTCATATTGTTTAATATTATACCCTTTTTGATGAACTAGTTCATTTATATCTTTTTTTGGGGTTGATCCGAAAGGATTAATCTTACTCAATTTAATAAGTGTTTTTCTTAAACTACTGCTTCCTCCAAGTGAATTTGGGGGAGTGATTGTCCAAATAGATGAAACTTTTAAAATATTTATCCTTTTTTTCATAATTGAATAATCTGATTTAGGAACAATTTGAAAATATCTAAATGGTGTTCTAATTAATCGTATGCTACTAAAGCCATATAAAATTGGGTTTTTTTCATCATCTTTATCATACACTATTTCATAATAAGCAATTCCTTCTTGAGAAATATTTTGTGCAATATTATCAATTGCATCACATAGGATTTTTTTTTCGTTTTGACTTCTATAATGACTTCTATAATGACTTCTACCTAATGACATACATAATTTCTTGGCAATAGTAATATGTTCTTTGTTTTCACTTTCAAAAAAAACTTTAAAATTTGTATGCCTACGAGAATACCCCCCTATTGGAACAATACTTAAATAAATATCCTCAGAAAACATTGATTTGAAAATATTGGATTGAAAACTACTTAAACTAGGGAAATGCATTATTGCTTTTCGCTTAAAGAGTGGTTTATATTTTTTCATTTTTCAACCTCTCCGTCACTTTTTAATTTCTCCCATCGTTCTTTTTCTTTTTCAATCTCGTCCTTTAATGTAATCTCATTATATGACACAGTTATTAAATCTTTCAACTCACTGTTCAATATATATTCTACTAAGAACATGTCAATACCATTATAAAAATCGTATTGCCTATCATACGAAAAAATACGCACTATGGGACTTTTATGTAATATAATTTCATCAATAGGATTATTATACCATTGGCTGTGCATTTTTCTTTCAACCTGATGTAGTACATTTTTAATTTGAATTTTCCAATTACTCCTAACTAAATCTAAGCTCATTGTATCGTTGTATATTTCTCTTATAACAAAAAGAAGATTTACTTTTACACCCTTATTTTCATCTAATGCAAAATACTCATCCCAAACATTTTTTACTTCAGTCCAAAGTTCTTCTTTTTCATAGTACTCAGCAATAATTTTGGCATAGCCTGAAATATCCATAACATTAACAATTGGTATAATCGCCCTCTCAATATCATATTTCAGTCGCCAATCTTTTGAAGTAATATCAGGGCACAACTCATCATAAATTCTAAAACTAGCATTGTGGAAATATTTGAACATTTTTATTAAAGACTCTGAATCTCCAAAGCAAATTGAATCAATAATTTTTTGTGCAGATAGATGTATAAATTGGCCAGCATAATCTGGAAAACTTTCAGGTCGATTTAATAATACTAAAAATAATCCTTTTTCTGAGATCTTTTCATTTAATACTTTTTGCCTTTTATTTGATATTTCTTCAAATTCGTCAAATCTAATATCAGGCCATGAAAGTTCTTTAATTTTTTTATCTTCAATAATGCTTTTCCATGCACTACTAAAATATGTTGTGTGGTATTTTAATTTGTCCCAATACTCCAATTCATTACTAAGTAAGGCCGCACTTAACCAAAAACGGTTTTTCTTATCTAATCTTTTAATCCATTTATCAAATCTATCCGAATTTCTTTTGAAAAGCACATCATATGCGTTTGAAAGTGAATTTGCTTCTGCGTGAGAAACCAATTCAATATTATACCAAATTGGTGTAATCACCCTTCCATCTGCTTTTTTTTCGAAAGATATTCTTTCGTATAACCACTCTAATCGTTCTAAACCATGTGAAGGGTGTTTTCTGCAATAAATTTGTTTAACAGAATTCCATTTAATCTTCTCAATATTTTTATATAATTCCCCTCTATTACATTTTTCAACATATTGAATAGTTCTTAATAATAGTGAAGTGCTTATTAGCTGAAATCGTTCAAATATCGCTAATCTCTCAAGAGATTCAGAATATTTTAATATTTGATCTTTCTCAATATTTGGAATATCATCAATTAAAATATCTGCTATTTCTTCAAGAATATCATAGGCTTTAGAAAGCTCTAAATCATCGGCCAATGATTTCAAGTATAATTCAATATAACCTAGAATACTTAAAACAAATTCATATCTGTTTAAAGAATAATTCGTTTTTATAAAAATCATGATTATTTTGACAATTCTGTCTTCTAACCAATAATTATCGGATTTTTCCTCCGGTTGAATCTTTGTTGATGTTTGTAATGCAGTTGTTAAAGAAAAGTAATCAGCTTTAAACCAGTTTTTTTGATCATATTTCCTTGAGTACCAATAGCTTTTTGTTGGTATTTCTCTTTTATGTATTTGGTAATTATGTAAAAATTTACATGCTTTATTTGCAATATTAAAAAAAGATCTTCCATTTAAGTGTGCTTCTTTATTTGCATAATCACATAACATTTCAAGTGTTTCAAGTTGAACCAAGGCTAATTCGTGTTCATGATTTTGAAATGACTTATCTTGCCATTTTAATCCTTTGGGTGTTACATTTAATATATTTTTTGTTAAGTCCTTGAATAATGAATCACTTAATGTGGTTGGATCAAAAAAGTAAAAAACTCTTTGTCCTAATTTTATGAAGGCCAATATTGAAGAACCTGAAAATATTATCATAATAATGACGGCTAAATATGTCCTTGGAAAACCCAGCAAGTGAAATCCAAGAAATACAAGGCTTGTAAAAGTAATATAAGCAAGAAACTCTATATAAGAGTTCCCATATTTTTCTTTTGTAAACAAATCACGAACATTATTTGACATTTTATTATATATGGCGGTACTTATTGTGCTTACTGCAGCATAATACAAACCTATAAAAACACCCCCTATTCCAGCAATTGTACCTAAAAAACTCGTGTAAGAAGTATCTTTTGGAATTTGCAGTCCATTTTTAATTGCAAAAGGGGCAATAAAATTATTTAAATATTGAACTATAATAGCAGTTAAGATTCCAAGAATGATAAATACCAACGATCTTATAATGAAACCTAATGCTATCTTTACGGTTGATCTCTTTTCAATTAGTTTATAATTTGATCTGTAGATAATGTTTGAAATAAAAAAGGCACTTTGCCTGAAAAGGTATTTCAAGTACCAAAATAAACGTGTCTGTTGTAATTTATGTAATAATAAGTACTTCATTTTAATATAATTATTTTTGTTATCCTACTCCTCACTCCCCCCAAACCTCTTTCACCTTGTCCTTGATCTTCTGTTCATATTGTTCAATTTGCTTTTTATAGCCGTCAATGATCTTTTGATAGCCGTCAAGCTCGGCGACAAGGGCTTGCTGGACCTCCAGTGGCGGGAGAGGGATTTTAATCCCACGTACTAAAGTACTATTAAGATTATTAACAACACCACCAGTTGCTAACATTTTATATTGATTCTTTATTATTTCTGATCCTAGAATATGATATAAATAATCTTTTATTATTTGTTTCTCATCATTAACTCTTATTAATAACCAACCGTCATGAATTGCCCCATCAATTTTTACAATATAAGGACGTCCAAAGCTCATTGAATTAGATAGAATAAAATCACCCTCTTTTACTAATCGAGTTTTCGAAACACCATCAGATATAATTTTATGTTTTGTATGGAATATGTATTTGTCACCTTCTTTAACATCACCAATTTTAATCCAGTTAATTCCATTTTTAGCATCAGTTATGTATTTCTGAATAGGTCTTGGAGATCCACCTCTGGCAATTTCTGCAATTTCTCCTAATTCTACCATCGGCCATTTCACATTGCTATAATCCACTGCCTCGCGGTAGCGGTCACCGGTCAAATTGTATTCGCCGTTTTCAGCCACTTTGTTTTTGGGAACCGTCAGGGCCAGTATAGAATCGGGTTGTTTGCCTTCCTGCCAGTCGCGAATGATTTGAAAGGCTTCTCCCAGATCATTTTTCTCAATGCGCCGGCGCTGGGCGCCTAGGTCAAAGCCGTCGTTTTCCACTCTGACAAACAGAATTTCTTTATTCCGCTTTGCCAATTCCCGATCCAGAAATAATACGGAGGTTTTTACTCCCGCATAAGGCTGAAAGACGCCCGCCGGCAGGGAGACCACGGCATAGAGGTAGTTGTCTTCGACCAGCATTTTCCGTAGAGCTTTATAGGCGGTGGCGGTTTGAAAGATAATCCCTTCCGGGACAATCACGCCGGCACGGCCGCTAAGGCTGAGGTGCTCGGCAATATAATCAACAAACAACACCTCGGCGCGGTTGGCGGAGACGCGGAAGCGTTTATGCGGCCGAATGCCGCCTTTTGGGGTCATAAAGGGCGGATTGGCGAGAATCACATCAAATTGTTCATCCCAGCGGTCTTCGTACGTCAGCGTATCGTATTCCACAATCCGGGGCGCGGGAAAATTGTGCAGATACAGGTTCACCAGCGAGAGTCGTACCATGTCCGGCGAAATATCATAGCCCTGCATGTTTTTGGCGATGCGCTTGCGATCGTCGGGCGTGAGGTTCATGCCGTCGTATTTCCCGTTCTGCTGGATCTCGGTACTAAAACTGTCCGGACTGCTTGTCCGGGCAAAGGCCGGAACATAGTTTTCGGGATCGAAATTAGAGGAATTAACCCGCAGAAGGTGTTTGTAAGATGAAATTAAAAATCCTGCCGTTCCGCAGGCGGGATCCAAAATGCGGTCGCTTTTCTGCGGATTGACCACTTCCACAATAAAATCAATAATATGCCGTGGCGTACGAAACTGTCCGGCATCACCCTGGGAGCCTAAAATCGACAGCAGATATTCATAGGCATTGCCCAGATTTTCGCTGTTATCATACGAAAAGGCATTAATTTCTTTTAAAAACAGATTCAGCGTTTCCGGATCGCGGTAGGGCAAATACGCACCTTTAAAAATCGTGCGGAACAGCTCGGGAATCTGTTCAGATTTGCTGAAAGCATCCAGCGCCCGGGTGTACACATTCCAGCGTTCCATTCCCGATAATTCCCGGCTCATCAGCCGTCCCCAGGCATATTCCCTGAGTTCAGCGGTCAAAAACTGCGCTTGGCCGCCGAGTTCCTCGTTATCGCGGTCCATATCATCCATAAATTTATAGATCAGCGCCGTGGTAATCTGCTCCACCTGCGCCTTGGGATCGGGAACCTTGCCCACTAGAATCTGTCGAGCCGTGTTGATGCGTTGTTTAATGTCTTTATCCAGCATAAATGTCCTTATTAAGCGGCAAACATGTTAAAAGAGATGTAATCTTTGGCGTATTCGGGAATAATGTCGCGCCAGCCGTTCAGCGCGCGGAATTCCTCCTTGCTGAATCCGGTATGGAAATTCAAATCGCCGTAGCGGCGCTGATTAATGATATCCCGGAACGCGGCATCGGTCACATAGGCCTTCAGAAAATTCTTGATATAGGGCACATATTTGCTGTCCGGTTTATGAATGGCAATGAATTTTTCGCACTCTTCTTCCAGTTTCTCGTCCTTGCTCTTGAATTTATCAATCAAGCCGAACACGCGCTCCAGAAACTCCCGCCAGGTCAGCCGGCGATCCAGATTCTCGCTTTTTTGCAGTTTCTCCAACGTCATAAAAAGCTCGGGACGGTTTTCGTACTTCTCGCGGATAATCGAAATCGCGCGTTCCCACTGAGCATTGCTGACCGCCATGGAAATCTCGCCATCCTCCTGAATGATCGCTTTCGCCTTGGCAAAGAACTCGCGATCAATGCGCATGCCCTCCGCGCCGACAGCTTTTTCACTGATCCTTTTTATCTTATCGGGATCAAATATTTCGATATTGTCGAAATATGCTGTGGAGCCCTTTTTCTTACGTGGTTCTGACAGTATCGGTAATTCCAGTATTTCATCGTAATTATATTCATGTTCAAAGAACTCGCAATTGGCAAAGAAATCAAAGAGTTTGAAATTCGCTTTATCCCTGCGCAATGTTGTTCCATAGGCATCCTCGTATTCAAAAGCCCAGCGCCGTGTCCCGCGTCCCTTGATCTGAATAAAATCCGTCGGCGAAAAAATCGGGCGCATCATGGCAAGATTCAGGATATCCTCGCAGTCGTAACCGGTGGTCATCATACTCACCGTAACACAAACGCGGGTTTTCGAGGATTTATAATTCTCCAGAAAGCGCGTATGGCCGTTGAGATTGTTATTCGAAAAATTCACGGTCATCTCCTGCGCGCCGGGAATGCGGGAGGTCACCTGCACGGCAAAATCGGAGTGATATTTATCCGGCCAGATTTTATAGGCCATTTCATTCAGGATTTTTGTGATATCTGCAGCGTGGTTCTGACTAACGCAGAAGATAATGCTTTTTCCGATCTCGCCCGACAGCGGATCCCAAAGCGCATTTTTCATGAAGGTCTCACAAAACACCACATTCGTATTCGGAGAAAAGAACTTCCGCTCAAAATCCCGACCGTAAAAATAATCCTCTTCTTCTACCCCCTCCTCATTTTGCTGAACGACGGCATAACCATTTTCAGATAAGAGTTCCGCCGTAATATCCGTTCGTGCATCGGCCACCACCGGATTGATCAAAAACCCCTCTTTCACACCGTCCACCAAACTGTAGCGGTAAGTCGGCTCCCCGCTTTCACATCCAAAGGTTATGTAGGTATCCAGCAGTTGGCGCCGTTCCCAGGCACGCGGATCCATCTCGTTGAGTTTTTCCGCATCGATATTCTTCAGATAATTTTTCGGCGTGGCGGTCAGTCCGAGTTTATAACCGATAAAATACTCAAAAACCGCCCGGGAATTCCCGCCAATGGAGCGATGGGACTCATCCGAAATCACCAGATCAAAGTCCGTTGGCGAGAACAGGGTTTTATATTTATCCTGCGAGGTAAAACTCTGAATGGTCGATACCACGATCTCCGCCTTTTTCCAATCATCACGACTCTGCTTATAAATAACAGTTGTATAATCCTTGCTCAGGTAGCGTTTAAAATTTTTCCATGCCTGAGTTTCTAATTCCAGACGATCCACCAGAAACAATACCCGCTTGGCATTTTCAGTCTGCAGAAACAGCTTAATCACGGCCGCAGAAACCAGCGTTTTTCCCGTACCGGTGGCCATTTCGAACAAAAAGCGATCTTTGCCCTTCGCCGCAGCCTTTTGTAAAGCGCGGATAGCAAGCAACTGATAATCGCGCAGAATACGAAGTCCCTCTTTTTGGATATAGGCACTGCGCGTCTCCGGATTTTGGTAGGACGGATCCTGCTCATAACCGGGTTTTTGACTTTGCGCGATATAGCCATGATCCACAGTCGCTTCCGCCAGACGTTTTGCATCCGGATTAAAGGATTTCCGGTGACCGATGGATTCCGGCGTCGGAAATTCCGTAATCACCTGCGGATTGCCCTGCTCCAGATCCCAGAAATAATGGATATTGCCGTTGGACAGAATCACAAAGCGCACATTCAGACTTTTCGCGTATTTGCGCGACTGCTCTTTTCCATCCAGCGGATCTTTGCCCTCACGTTTTGCCTCCAGCACCACAAAGGGGAAACCCCGTTCATCCAGCAGCAGAAAATCGATAAAACCATTCCGGGTTGACTCAAAATCCTCGCCAAAGGCATCCAGATCCTGCTCCCGGATCTTCACATTCATTTCCAGTTGAATATTCGCCGGTCCTTTTTCATCATCAAAAAAGCGCCAATCGGCCTCCTCGAGGAGACGGTTGATTTTGATACGGGATTGAGCTTCTTTGGTGTTCATGAGTAATTTATATTTTTATATTGTTTAGTTTTACCTTCTGAATTTTAAAGAAATATTTTTTATTATATACTTTTTATTAATGGCCTGAAAAATCTATCAAATCGCTCAAGGTATTCTTTAAACCATTCAAATTGGTTTTCCCAATCATTTTTATTTTTCATGTTCCCATTGACTGTTAGTATTACCGCTGATTGAATTTTATCATCCATTCTTAGCCATCTTACATCTTCGTTGATTTCCTGATATGATCTTTCTTCGTTAATTTCTTTTAATTTTTCGAAATTTGTTTTAGCGTTAGCTCCCAAAATATCTAACCAGACAGATATCGTATTATCTTTTGTGTTAACGGAAACGGTTAAACAATAATTGCTTTTCCCAATCGCCAAATTCATCCAATGCTGTGGTTGTGGTTTTGTTATTCTTGTACGAGAATTTTTCTCTTCCATATAATCTTTAAACGCCTGCCAATATTCCTGTTGTAACAATTTTGTTTCAGTCAGATTTTGGCTTGATGCCGATTTTCGTACAGATTTTGTCCAATCATTGGGTTTGGCAATTAGATTAAATTTAGGTGCCGCAAGTGAATCAGCAATTCTATATAATTCAATTTCTATACCAAAAAAATTGAATTTTTCATCGGTAATATTATTCAACCAATCTAAGGCAGCTCTATGCTCTTCAGTAAATTTTCTAGCAATCCAGATAATGGTTACGGCATCAAGTCCTGCAGCATAGGTCATGAGTTGTCCCAAATGTATATGATCAGTTCTTTCAAGTTGGTTTTCAATTAAGACGTAATTATTCGTAGCTGTATCGATGCATAAAATATCTGCACGGAAAGGTCCTACACTTTCTTCCTGGCTTTGAACCTCAAGTTCCATATTGATAACTTCTCCAAGCAATTCAATGTTCTCCTCTTCAGCCAGCCAAGGTGTAAATTCCGTATCTTCTTTTTTCCATTGATTGCGGAGATCTATTTTTTCTAAGCGTCCGAGTTTCATTCTCTTACCTCAAAATTTAAGGATTGGAATATTATACTTTCAAATTACTCTTTTTTTCCTAAAAACCTTTAACACTCTTTATTCCTTTAACAAGAAAAAATTTATAAATAAATAATATGAATCACAAGTGATAGTTACAAATTGTCACTTGTCATTTTATTCATTTTCAATTACATTTGAATTACTAACAGCGCTAAGGCTAGTACCCTTAGTCCGACGCTCCGAAAGGAGCGTTTCGTTTTACACCCAACTATTTCAAGTCGAATATAAAGAATATTTCATACAATGACAGCAGCCCCCGGGAGATGTGTGACGAAGATCACAGATTTAGATTTAAGGTTCAAGATTCTTTGAGATATCATTGACTAAAGCTCTTAAATTCTCAGCTTCTTAGTTTATTTTCTTCTTTGCTTCTTCTCATTCATAAAAGCTTAGATGTATATTGTAGAAGCTTCCCAAGGCAAGATCATCATACTCCAGGTCCCGCAGATCGATGCATTCGCGCATATTGCTAAAGCGGAAAAAGGCTTTGGGATCGGTCTGCGGTTTTTTGTCCGAGGCAATATCGATGCTCAGAGGGTCGTCCATGCCGGGGGCATAGCAGACGCGGATCAGGGCATCTTTTGCGCCCTCCCGGACCATGTCCAGGGCAAAGTGGCGTGCCTGCGCGGCGCCCAGGCGGTCGATATGCGCCAAATTCTTGCCGTACAGCGCGCCGCCGCCGATGGGAATGCGGGGCCCGTAGAAGTCCATGACCAGCTTGCGCCCGGTCTGTCCGTTATCGCCGTCGCTGCCGCCGTTGATCAGGGGGCCGTTCGGGTTGATCAGCACGCGAATGTTTTCCCAGTTCTCGCACCAGCGCGCGTCGTTTTTCCGCAGGCTTGCATACGCGCTCCGCAGAACGCGCTCCGTGCGCTGCACGAGATCGGCGAATTCGCTTTCTTCGTCCTGCTGCAGGGTAAGCAGCAGCTGCCGCAGTTTCCACGCTGTGCCTTCCTCGTTCATAACGACCAGCACCTTGCCGTCCGGTCCCTGGCCGCGCAGCATGCCGTGTTGCAGCGTGCGGATCACCGCTTCGCGCATGTACCAGGCCAGGAACTGCTCTGGCGGCAGAAAACGGGTCCTTGCATCGTAGCCGGCATAGCCGATGATGATGCTCTGGTCGTTGCTGTAGTGATTCCAGCTGCGCGGGTCCTCCTTCAAGCGGCAGACATGGTCCAGAATTTGGTAACGTTCCACATCGATATGGTTGCCGGGCAGGTATCCGACCTCCTTCCCCGTTTCGCGGACGCATTCGCGCAGCGAAATATCCGGATATGCGCAGGCGGCGATACCGCCGCTGATAAAAAGCACATCGGACCAGACCGCCGCTTCGATCTGGGCGTAGGCCCCGGGATCGATCCCGCAGGCTTTTTTGACGATGCGGTCGGCCAGCAGATCGCAGAATTTGTCGGGATGCCCGTTCAGTACGGTTTAGGCATAGCGTTTCATGGCAGTTCCTCCAGTTGAATATAGTTGATCCGGTTCCTTTCCAGTTCCGCCGGATTCCCGTCTGCGGAGATCAGAGCAAAGAGTCCGCCGGTATCGATACCCTGCAGCATGTCCGGCGTGATGCTCTCGATATAACCGTCCGTGACGATCAGGTTCTTTTTGGTTTTTTGCCTCCGGATATGTTCCAGCACACAGGCGATGCTGGTGCCGCCGGTCGAGGCGTAGCGCAGTCCCTCTTTTTCAAATACGGCCGGCGATACCTCGTTCGAGAAGACCCAGAGCGGTTTCTTGATCCGGTCCCGGAAGCGCCGCAGTAGAACGATGATCCTGTCGATCTCGGCGTTCATCGATCCGCTGACGTCCAGGTACACGCTCACGCTCTCCGCGGGACGTTCCCGAATGTGTTCATGCCGCGATAGCGGGATAATTCCCGACCATGCATAGCTGAGTGCCGCACGGCGGTCGCGGGTGCCCAGCACGAGCATGATGTGCTCTTCGCTCTGCTGCGTGCTTCTCCCCCGTTTATCCGGCATCATGCATGTTTCCAGGATTTTTGCGGTCGTTTTCATCCAGCGTTCGACTTTTTGCCGTTTGATCTCCCGCAGCACGGCTTCCTGCCGGTCCGCATTCCCCCGTTCCCGCACTCTGCGCCAGATACCCGTGCCGTCCATCCTGCCCAGAATGCCGTCCAGCAGTTCACGGTTCGCCGGACCCGTGCGTCCTCTTTCCTCATGGTTCCCGATCAGGATCAGATCCGGAATGCCCGCGAATTTCTTGCGGCTGTGCAGATATTCCAGCAATGCGTGGAGATCTTCGGCGGCGTACTTACCCGCGTAGATCTTTTTGTGGACTTCGGAGAACAGATCCCTGCTGCCGTCCTCCGCTGCGGACACCCAATCGTCCGAATTCATCGGACGCAGCAGACATGCGAATCCCCGGTTTTTGTACATGCGGCGGAACAGATCCGAATATTCCGCTCCCAGATTCCGGTGGATCAGCGCATTGATGATGGCGTCCAGGGCAATGTTCATCAGCGGGGTCATCTGTCTGTATTTTTCCGTATGCAGCAAAAGAACGTGCATAAACTCGTGCATCAGCAGCGTTTTCAGATCCTGTTCCGTTTCCGCGTGCGCGATGATAAAGCTCCGGTTGATCAGCAGCTGCGGATCCCGGGTCAGAGAAACCGCCAGGGTTTGGACATTTTCGGTAAAGCGTAGCTTCGAGATGCGGAACAGCGCCCGGCAGGCCAACGGATTTTCTTCCGCAAGGTCCAGCAGCACCTGTTTGACGTAGGATTCAGACCAGTTCATAGAAATCCTCCGCATTGAATTCCACCAGACGGACAGCGCGCTCCAGCCGGGATCGCGTGTAAATGGCGGGACCCTCCGGATCGTACCAAAGCGCGTTGCAACGGGCAAGGATCATCGCCGTTCTCAGAAGCGAGCGCGGATCATGTTCACCGATCTCTGACCCCTCGTTCCCGGGACGGACCAGCATTTTTTTATTCGGCAGCGAAATTGCCCTGTTGATATCGAACCATCCGTACAGACGAATGGATTCCGCATGATTTAATAGAACAGTTTCCGGATCCAGGCCTTCTTTAATTCTTATGGCATACAGGTCGGTTCCGCCGCGTTCCAGTTTATTATCGGCAAGAAAGTCGGAATTGATGCTCTCCTCGCGCGAACGCGAACGGGGTCCGCCCATGTTCTGCAGGATCCCGCTTGCCCGCAGGTCGTTTTCTCTTCGGTCGCCGCACATCAGCGTTTCTCCTTTGCGATCTTTTGCAGTTCAAGAAAGCATGCATGCATATCCGTTTCCACGAATTGTGCTTCCGGCATCTCGATATGCTTTGTCAGAAGGTACAGAAAAAGCTGCAGGGCGCGTTTTTTTCTGCCGGTATCCCTTTTGGGCAGCGCGCTGACATATTTCTGGCATTCCGAAAGCTGAGGATGCGGACCGTTCCCCGGCTTGCTGAGATATTCCGTCCAGCTCAGCTTTCCGTTCACATGCAGGACCTCGATCGCTTTTCCGGCCACTTCCTGCAGTGCATCCGCGTTCAGGATCTGCATTTTTTCGATCAGCGGAAAGGCCGTGAACGCAAAGGCGGCGGTCTGCCAGGGAAGTCCGTGATGCAGGAATTGCAGAACCGCCAGACTGCGCGTATCGCTATCGCATTTTTCGCGGAAGAGCATGTGCACCTTATCCCGGATCGCGGTCTTTTGCATAAAGTCCGAAGCCCAGATCGCATTTTTATCGTTCCGCAGTGCAAGGCGAAAAGCCTCCGCGTGGACCGCATCGATCGTATGCTGCGGGATACTCCCTTTCCATGCGCGCTGCGGAAGGCTCCAGGTGAGGGCAAGTTTGAAGAGTTCGCCCCGTTCAAGCGTATTTCCGCTATCCGCCACGCAGCGCAGCGCGATGATATTGCGGGCCATCTGCCGGGCGCGGCGCGGCGAGAGCCGGTAGGACGCATCCAGCATCAGGTTGACGCAGAGGCGGCAGTACTGCGTCACATCCTCGCCGATGCTGCGGACTTGCTTTGCAAAGAGTTGCCGTTTTGCTTCGACGAAACGCTTCAGTTGCCCCCGGTCGTTCGAGATCGCGCCCTCGCCTGCCGGATCGATCACCTTTTCCTGATCGCTTTTGCTCAATGCGCCCCAGTCCGGCACCTCCACGATAAAGGCAAAGCGGTCCGCCAGCGCCTGCTCCAGTGCCTCGCTGCCCGCGTAGCGGTCATCGCCCTCTTCGGACCCGAAGCTGAAGGGATTCATTGCCGCCCAGCGGTAGCGCAATTTTTCCAGGGGAATGCCCTGGATCTTCCGTTCGTGCACAATGGAAAAGAACTTGTTCTGTATCTCGGGCTTGCAGCGGCTCAGTTCGTCCACCAGGACGGATTCCGCTTCCCAGATCGTGGCGGGCGTGGGCAAAAAGCGGATGCCGCTGCCGTCCTCTTTGGGATAGGGAAAGCCGATGAGATCGTCGAAGGAGATCAGCGAGGCATTGTAGTGCCGGTGTTCCAGGCCCATGGCCTCGGAAATGCTGTTCAGTAGATAGGTTTTGCCGGTGCCCGCCTTGCCGATCAGCAAGATGGGATCGCCGGAGACCAGCGCGGCCAGGATCACGGGTTCCACGGCGTCAAATCCGAAGACGCCGAGTCCGGGAAAACATGCGGAGAATTGTTGTTTCATGATCGCTCCTTTTTTGCGTGACAACAGGTTTCATTCTTCCGCATTAAGAAGCAAGGGGGCGATTTTTTTCGACGGGAAACAAAAAAGCGAAACGTTTTTGGCCCGTCAGGACCCGCATTACTTTGCCACCGTGGTGTTTCGACTCGGTTGGCATCCATTGAAGGATTCTTAATGCCGTTAAAAATAGGGATCTCCGGCGGGAAGTGCAAATGATTTTTTTGGGGGAATTTGGAAGATGGGCGGTTTAAGATATAAGATTCGAGATCCAAAATTCAAGATGAAAGGAAATTCTGATCCAAACTCCAATCTTTATCAGAGCGGAGACGGGACACAGGCCGGAGATATAAACCGCTGAATATGATTCAACATTCTCGACACGTCAAGACGTCAAGATAACTTCTTCCAGGCTTTCCATAGCCCACAGCGGGAAATTCAATAAGCGGTTTTCCCGTTTATAATCCGTCATGGCTGTGCGAATTGAACAGGATGGGCGAAATTTCTCGTGATATGCTTTAAGGCTTTTTGATTGGAGGTTTATGGCAGCTTTAACTTCCAGCGGCAGCACTTCAGTCCCCGTATCAAGGATAAAATCTATCTCTGCCGAACCGCGATCATTTGTCCAATAGTAAGCATCCAGATTTTTATTGGTTTTGAGTTGCTGCATCACATACTGCTCGGTCAGGGCCCCCTTAAATTCACTAAAAAGCCTGTTGCCGTCAAGAAGCACCGACTGATCCAGGCGGACCATGCAGGAGAGAATGCCGACATCAAGAATAAATAATTTAAACGCTTTTAGATCTTCATAGGCTTTTAAGGGTAAACCGGGCTTTGTTACACGCGATAATTTATGAATTAATCCGCAATCACTTAACCACAGCATGGCGGTTTCAAAACTTCTGGCCCTGGCACCTTCTTTGATCAGACCATAGATAAATTTTTTATTCTCTTTTGAAAGTTGTGAAGGAATGCTGTTCCATAACATTCGAACGCGAGGCACTTCCCGGTTCGGCACATGCTTGGAGAAGTCCTGTTCGTAAGCTAAAAGTATATCTTTCTGTATTTCGCGAACTTCATTGAAATCTCTGTTTGCGGCAAAACGTGCAACCACTTCGGGCATACCTCCCACATAATAATACTGCTTAAGTAAGCTGATATATTCTTGCTTGAATGTTGTTGCCAATTTAAAATCCCGCTTCTTAAGCAATTCGGCAAATTGATCTTTTCCCATTGCCCTCATGAACTCTGAAAATGACATGGGATAGATATCTAAAAATTCAACTTTGCCTACCGGGAATGATGTACCCCGATGCATCGCTACTCCAAGCAGAGAACCGGCACAGATAATTTGATACTGCGGAGCGTTTTCATAAAAATATTTAAGAGATGTCAAGGCCTGGGGGACTTCCTGGATCTCATCGAATATAATCAAGGTATCAAGAGGGTCGATCTTTTGATTTGCGTACAACTCGAGTCCCTCAATGATCCGGTCAATTTCCAAATCACTATCAAATAGCGTTTTCATTTGATTATTATTATCAAAATTGATATAAACCGTTTTCTTGTAAACTGTGCTGCCGAATTCTTTCATCAACCAGGTTTTACCAACCTGACGAGCCCCCCGGATCAAAAGGGGTTTCTTGTTTCGTTTTTGTTGCCATCTGTTAAGATCTTCTATTGCAGTACGATACATGTTCATCACCTCAAGCATATCATACAACAATATGCCACTTATTACAACGACTTTTTGGATTATCTTGCCACTTTTTACGACGACTTATTGAATTATATGCCATTTATTACAATGATCCACACATACTTGAAACGATGAAGCTCAATCTTTGCCCGGCAATCGCTCCAGGATCAGCGACGGGTTGATCTTCAATTTAGAGAATGCGAACCATTTCTTGCCGAGATCCTTGAGAGAAGCGCCTCGTCTTCGGTTCTCACTGTTTAAGGTCGCAAATTGCGACCTTAAAGCTTTGTACTCTTTTTCCGTTACCTGGAATCTAAACCCGTCGGGAAAGCGCGGAGAATTTCTTTTCACCTGTTCATTCATTCTTTTTAATTCAACATCATAAATTGCTGCCAGCTCTTCATCCAACATGACATATTTACCTCTGATAAAGTATATCCTGTTTTTGATCTTATCATCTTGAAGGATATCCTGTCGAATAAATTTTATACCCGTTTTGTTATTCATATTCGATTACCCAACCATTGTTAACCTCGTTAAGGCCGGCACCCTTCGTCCGACGCTCCGAAAGGAGCGTTTCGTTTTATACCCAACTATTTCAAGTAGAATATAAAGAATATTTCACACAATGACAGCAGCCCCCGTGTGATGTGTGACGAAGATCACGGATTTCTTTCGGGGATTTTATATTTGATCTTTCGTCGATATATTCTGATATGCGAACGCGAAAGATCCTCAAAGATAACGATGAATGATGAACGATGAACGATGAACGATGAACGATGAATGAATATAATCATAAAATGACATCCATCAGGCAGGCTATCATGATTCCAAATGGAAGCGCTCATTTTCTCAGCGCCCAGCATGTCCTCCGAAGCTCGTAGAGCGCAGGAGGATGCCCAGCGCTCATCTTCCCAGCGCCCAGCGCCCAGTGCTCCAACCTTCGCTCAAAGAGCTATGGTTGGCAGGCAGCGCTCTTTTTCTATCGTGCATATATCCGGGATAATCCAAAAAAATGGAAGGGGATCCGGGATATCGGTCGTTCCGGAACATCGGAGCAAAACCTTAAACCTTGATCGGAAGTTTATCCAGGATCAGCGACGGGTTAATATGCAATTTAGAGAACGCGAACCATTTCTTGCCCAGATCCTTGAGGGAAGCACCCATGTGGTAGATGTCTTTTTCATCGATGATCAGGAAGCGGTCGTGGGCTTTGTGAAAGCATTGAATTTTCACGCGGGCATACTGCTCATTATGTTTTTCAACATCAAGCTGGAGCTGTTTTGAAATATTTCCGGTTAAAATCGTCAGGTCAACGCCTTTGTTTCGTTTGGTAAAGAGCGTCAGGACCCTGTCGTCGACATAATTATCAATGAGGATCAACGATCTTTGTGCGCTCCTGATCAGATCGGCGATAAAGCGATAGGCGTCATAGATCTGTCCGTCAAAGAACACGCCCTGCGAGGGCAATGAGCCGGAATGAATGCTTAATTCAATACCGTGAACCCTTTTGGTCAAACTGTCTATATCGTTTTCCATCCGGTTCATGCGCCGGTTAAGAGAATATCCTTTAAGCAAATGGTCTTTAAGGACACGGTTTGCCCAAATTCTGAATTGCGTGCCGCGAATTGATTTCACCCTGTATCCGACTGAAATGATGACATCAAGATTATAATATTCGATCTTCCGCTCAACCTGTCTTCCGCCCTCATTTTGAACAGTCGCAAAAAATGCGACAGTTGCATCCCTGTCCAGTTCTCCTTCTGAAAATACGTTGTTTACATGTTTCCCAATGGTTTTTATATCCCTACCGAAAAGCACGGAAAGTTGTTGACGGTTTAACCACACACTGTCGGATTCCACTCTGACATTCAGTCGTTCGGGGAGTTCATCCGCCTGATAAATAATTATCTCATTTTTCATCATACCGGGGTCCTTTTTACCCCAAATATAATGAATGATTTACATTAAAATATCGTGAGCGCGTCAAAGTGTGACACATGTCACAGAAAGACGTGAGACCCTGTTTCGCCACCAACTACGCCCCGAAGTGTCGGGGCTACGTTGGTCAAGAAGGCTACCAGCCTTCGTCCGCCGGTTGGCTGACTACGGCCTGGCGCAGCGCAGGGCAGGCGTAAGACCCTGCTTCGCCAAGGCTACGCAGGGCAGGCGTAAGACGTAATATGTGAGATCGTACGGGGAAGGGATCAAGCCGATGTAAACAGGACCCCGGCCCAACACCCCCTATTTTATTTTTTTATGCTCTATGAATGATTAAATGTTTATATTTGTTTTAAGAAACGTGTTTATTCAATACTGCCACTTTTTAAGTAAAGGAAACGATCATGAAAAAGACCTTCTTGTTCCTCTGTTTTGCCTTATGCTTTGTCGCTCTGTTCACCGCTTGTCTGGAACCCGCCGGGTCGGATGATCTCTTTTCTCCTCCCTCGTGGATACGCGGGACCTGGGGTGACAGTACGGCACACTATGTCTACACCTTTACTACACGCGATATTGCCATGACATCGGGCTTCTCCCGCACTGCCGGCTTCAGCGTCTTATACGAAAATAAGAATGTGGTTAAACCATCACCGATAGTCTGTATGAATTTACGGTAAGCACCGATAGCACGTTTGTCGTGACCTATCGTTTTCAAAAGCTCACCGCCGCGACCCTGAATTTTTCGTGGGTTAATAGCGTGGGGGAAGGGGGACCCATACAATTGACGAAAGAATAAGAACAGAAGCCCCGCCTTGAATCATGAACACCGAATATCGAACAATTGAATAATCGAAGTGAATTTGTTAAACCCTGACGGGGTTCAATAAGTTCAATCTTTCCATTCTCTGTAGTTGTCGCAAAATTTGCGACAACTGAAAAACATTATTCTATTTAACCGTTCGGATTTTCCGAACAGTTGCATCTTTGGAAAATTCACCCGTTTGGACTATATGATTTATTCTATTTAACTGGTCGCAAAATGCGACCGGTATTAATTATAGCTATTTCCCTCTCAAATAAACCATCAACATATACCATTACACGTTCGGGTGCTGATTTTATGCTTGCATTTTTTTCCATTTTCATTTACTTTATTTTTGTAAACCCCGCTAAGGCTAGCACCCTTAGTCCGACGCTCCGAAAGGAGCGTTTCGTTTTACACCTTGTTATTTTAGGTCGAATATAAAGAATATTTTATACAATGACAACGGCCCCCGGGAGATGTGTGACGAAGATCACAGATTTCTTTCGGGGATTTTATATTTGATCTTTCGTCGATATATTCTGATATGCAAACGCGAAAGATCCTGCGACTGCGGGGATATGATTATGCAAGGGAGGGCGCGTATTTCGTGACCCCTCAGGGCGGGTGATCCAATATTTGGGATCATAAAATTCAAGATGCTTATTTTCGGGTCGTATAATTCCCTTTTTCATCTGCAAGCGCTTTCGGCGGGGAGCTTTGAACGCTGAGCGTAAAACCCATGGCCCGGATGATCTTCATGATGGTCTCAAAACGGGGTTTAGCATCGGGTTTAAGGGCTTTATACATGCTTTCGCGACCCAGGCCGCTTTTCTCCGCGATCTTGCTCATGCCTTTGGCTTTGGCAATGTCATTGAGAGCGGAAAGGATCAGTTTGGGATCCCCGTCCTTTAAAATTTCTTCCAAATACCCCTCTATCATCTCATCGCTGTCAAGAAATTCATATGGCTCGAATTTTGAAAATTTTTCAGGCATTTGTCACCTCCCAGTCTTTGACAATATTATGTGCCATGGCAATATCCCGTTTTTGTGTCCCTTTATCGCCCGCACATAATAAGATCACTATTTTTTTGTTCTTTATGGTAAAATACAGTCTGTATCCCGGTCCATAATTGATCTTCAATTCCGAGACTTCACTATCGATCCTTCTGTAACTTCCAAGATGACCTTCCCTGATCTTTTCCAGTCTGACAATGATCTTTTGCCTGGATTTTACATCTTTTAATTTCTTCAACCATTTTTTGAACGTCCCGGATTGAATGATCTCATACATGAAATAATGTATCCATTTGGATACGTTTTGGCAAGCGTTATTTTTATTCCGTGATCCTCATCACAGATCCGGATCCGCGATGTTCACATTGCATATGTATGTTTTATATTTTAGCATGCGAACGCGAAAGATCCTCAAAGATAACGATGAGTGATAAATGATGAATGCATATAATCATAAAATAACATCCATCAGGCAGGCTATTATGATTTCAAATGGCAGCGCTCATTTTCTCAGCGCCCAGCATGTCCTCCGAAGCTCGTAGAGCGCAGGAGGATGCCCAGTGCTCATCTTCCCAGCGCCCAGTGCCCAGTGCTCCAACCTTCGCTCAAAGAGCTATGGTTGGCAGGCAGCGCTCCTTTTCCATCGTGCATATATCCGGAATGATCCGAAGAAATGGAAGGGGATTCCGTCTGTGTGATTGAAATATTCAGGATTTAAATTCAAGATGCAGGTGCCGCAGTCGCCGCATTACGGTCTCCTTGCCCAGTATCTCACAGATCCGGAACAGGTCCGGACTCACGGCAAAACCGGTCAGGGCAATACGCAGAGGATGGATCAGTCGGGCAGCAGGTAGATTCAAAGACTCCGCGCAGCTGCGTAAACACGCTTCCGCGCCGGCGGCCGAGAAATCCTCACAAAGCTCAAATGATCTGAGAAGATGTGATATAATATCCTGTATATCAGATTCTTGCAAATGTTTCTCAACCGCCGTCACATCATAGCGTTCGGGATCGCGGAAAAGGTAGGCGGCATAGTTCCGGAAGTCGCTGAGCAGGCGCATGCGTGCTTTCAGCAGATCAATGTATTCACAGGCTTTGCTTTCGGGAAAGCCTTGCGTGATCCAGCCTTCTTCCAGCCACAGCGGTTTCACAAAAGGCCATATCGCCGCCGCGTCCATACGTGACAAATGCTGCGCGTTGATCCAGGTCAGTTTATTGATATCAAAGATAGCGCCTTTTTTATTGACCTTATCGATACTGAATTTTTCGATCAGTTCCTGCAGATCGAATACCGGTTTGGGCATATTGTCCCCCCAGCCCAGCAAGGCCAGTCCGTTCAGAAGTCCCTGCGGTAAAAATCCCAGTTCACGAAATTCATCCACGGCCGTTGCGCCGTGCCGTTTTGAGAGTCGCTTCCCGTCATTTGCAAGAATAAGGGGCAAATGTGCAAAGCGCGGTACCGGTTCACCCAGCGCCAGATAGAGCAGGATCTGTTTGGGCGTATTGGAAAGATGGTCCTCTCCCCGGATCACATGTGTGATCTTCATCCGCGCGTCGTCCACCACCACCGAAAGCTGATAGACGGGCGTACTGTCCGAACGCAGGATGATAAAATCGTCGATCTCGCTATTGTTGACCGTAATATCCTTATAGACCATATCTTTAAAGCGCGTCAGACCTTCGGGCACACGGAAACGAATGGTAAACGGCGATCCGGATGCCAGTTTGTCACTGATCTCCGCGTCGCTCAGATCCCGGCAGCGTCCGCTGTAGCGATAGGCCCGGTGTTCCGCTTCCGCGGCCGTTTTATCGGCATCGAGTTCATCCCTGCTGCAAAAACAGCGATAGGCCTTCCCTTCCTGCAGAAGTTGTTCCGCCGCGGCGCGGTGTTCGTCAATGTATGCACTCTGGATCACGGGATCTTCGTCCGGCGAGAGTCCCAGCCAATCGAGCGCCTGCAGGATCTCGCGTGTATTTTCATCGGTGGATCGTTCCTTGTCCGTATCTTCGATACGCAGACAGTAGATACCACCGTTCCTACGGGCGTAGAGATAATTGAAAAGCGCCGTTCTGACCCCGCCGATGTGCAGGTGACCGGTGGGACTGGGGGCAAAGCGGACGCGCATCGTCTTTGTCGTGTTTTCCATGCTGAAAATATACGGTGAAGAAAGACCTAGATTCAAGTAGTAAGTGCAATTTTATAGTTCTCAAAAAATACTTCATTGGGAGTTAAAAAGCCAAGAGTTTTTCTGGGCCTGTTGTTTAGTTTTTTCATTGCCATCATTATCTCTTCATCCG